>Ga0209723_1000973_pt1 | contig 48253 bp, 37 predicted proteins | sample BiotimSIPDNA_2_FD_185750 | JGI IMG/M metagenome (GOLD analysis project Ga0209723, IMG submission 185750) | Anaerobic biogas reactor microbial communites from Washington, USA - Biogas_R2 time_0 SIP DNA (SPAdes) (version 2) | ecosystem: Engineered > Bioreactor > Anaerobic > Unclassified | place... | reverse complement strand
TGTATATCAGATGGCTGCGTGATTTGTTAACAAAAAATCAAGTTATGAGTCTCCCCCAAACCCCCTCTTTTCAACATAACCAATTAACTTTGATAAAAAGATTGTCCAGTCTCATCAGACCATCTCATTAGATATCAACAATATAGGTACTTTATAAGGGTCGACTAAATAGCTTAAGTGAATTTAAACAAGAACATTGCCAGATTTAAGAGGTACAAAAAATCTATCTTGCCCTTTTCGGTAAGTGGCCTTTAAAAATCAAACTTTTCGACCTACTACCAGAGGTTATTGAATGGCTATATTATGTGGGTTGGAATGGATTTATTAAGAATTTTTACTAGGATGTCAACACATATACGGCGATCTTATAGATCGCCTTTTTTATTCAATGTTGAAATGACTCTTTATAATTTTTCTCTTTTCTTTGGGACCAAGATTTCTGATAGTAAAAAAATTCGGATTCTGCAGATAAAATAACTTTTGCATGCTTATTGGCATTACTACTTTAGCGGGATTGCCAACTATAACTGAATTTTCGGGGAAGTTGCCTCGAACAACACTTCCGGCTCCAATGATACAGTTGTCTCCGACAGTGGTGCCTGGCAAGATTGTGCAATTGTTTCCAATGAACACATTATTACCGATTTTAATTTTGCCGAAGACATCGGCATTTTCAATTTCGTCCCGAAAGCACCAAATAGCACCGTCATGCGTAATGAAGTCGGTTCCTGCGGCAATTGCAACGTGATCACCGATCTCAATAAGATATGGTTCTGTTGAAAAGTTAACATTATTGATAAAACAATTATCACCTATTTTCATGCCCTGCTTCCGCCAGTATCTGATTCTGGTTTTGCTGCCGGCTTTGGCAATGAAAGCTAATGTGAGCCGCTCGATTATATATCTTAAAGTCATCTCTTAGAGGCGATATGGGGAACCCGAGTTATTCGACTCTTGATTCAAATACGTCAATGATGAACTGTCCGAAAAGAGGAGCAACACCTTCTGCAAATTCGACATTTGGATGCGAATTTTCAGAGGAGACAGCATTCTTTTCTGCAAGATAAAGACCCACTTCAGTTTCGTAGGAATAGAAATCCCAGACAAAAATATTATCACCTTTTACGTCCCACTCATTTATTACCCAGTCACGAAACTCACGTGTCCGGATGGCTTCATCCTCGGTCATGAGCTTTTGGGTGTTGACAGCAGGGGTCCAGATAATAAACCTGTTATCTGGGAACTGATGCATCTTTTCTTTAAGTGCATCATATTGTAATTTATAGTTCTCAAGGCTTCTAATCTCTGAATCAATATCAGGTGTACCTGAGTCTGGTTGTATTCTGCTGACAGGGAAGCAATGCTTGAATATGATCAGGTCATATTCCCCTGTCAGGATCTCAAGAGTAGCTTCTTCCAGATAAGGTTCTTTTCCGGAATTTTTTACCCAGATGTTATAATAGTCGTATGGATAGTTCTTCCAGCCGTATGGCTCCTTCTTTGGATAAAACCTCTCTGTGATCTGATAATTAGTTTTATTCGTCCTGTTATATCTGTCAATATATTTCTGGACATCACCCTTATTGGTAATCTTATAAACGTAATTATTCGTTCTGCCTAGCCATATGGAGTAGCCGGTACTGTGATGAAGAAATATCGCCTTTTTCATTGTTGTTTCATTTCCTGCGCAGCCCATAAACAGAATAGCTGAAAGTATCAAAAACACTTTTTTCATGATCCTTTTTTCAAAGATATACAATTAACCCACAATTAATGTTTGCTTAAGATTATCAGCTGCCCCTACTCAATTTAAAACAATGAGGCTATCCTTTTGAGATAGCCTCATTGCTAATAATATATTATATAGTTATTGGTTCTTTACACATCTAATAGATTTTCCTGCGGTTTTGTACGTTTTGTCTCTCAATACCTTATCGTTGTCACCGTCGAGACGCCTATATGTTGCAGTTGATCCCATATCTGTCTGCGTCCAGAAATAGGTGATCATGCCAAGTCCTTCAAATATGCCGGTTGCATGTGCCCTATATCCTGCAGGTAGTGCTGAAAATCCGCTTGTGTTGGTGCCATTCTCGCCCTCAGCCCAACCTGCGGTGTTTTTCAACTCCTTACCTTCATCAGCACCGCGGAAATCAGTTAGCGCGGCTTCTTCCGCGGTCATCCCGAGACTGATTTCTAAAGTTGCAAATTCGGCATCAGTTGGCACATGCCAACCGGCAGGGCAAAGCTTCCCTGTTTCCACTGCGTACCAATTATAAAGTGCACCGTAAAGCGGCTTGTAAGTTGCCTCATTGTTCTGAGCCCAGCAATATGCATCATCAGCAAGTACAATCCATTCGGCATTTTCAGTCACATTCGGTATGGTACTATCATCATTGTACTTGGTAGTCTTAAGGTTTTCGGCCATCCAGACCTGATCTCCGATCTTCACAGTTTCGTAGAGATTTCCCTCGATGTCAGTTACGGGAGTAATAAAGCTAAATTCCTGACCATAGGTGGTACCTGTACTATTGGTGGCGTAGGCACGATAGTAATAGACTGTTCCATCTGACAGTCCGGTAATATTACTGGTGAAATCTCCTGCGCCAATCCCGTCAGTTGTTTTATTAACAGTAGGATTTGGAGATGTACCCCAACAGACACCCCTGGCAGTTATATTTCCGCCTCCATCATCGGTAATATTTCCGCCTGCGACTGCAGATGAAGATGTTACAGCCGATACTTCTGTGGTTGTCAGCACAGCACCTGTAACCTCATTAGTTGTAAAGGTGAGCTCATTTCCATAAGCAGTTCCAACTTCGTTAGTGGCATATGCACGCACATAGTAGGTTGTTCCTTCTGACAAACCAACTATATTGCTTGTAAAATTGGCTGAACCAGTACCATCGGTCGTCTTAGTGTCCGCAATGGTTGGATTTGTTGAGGTGCTCCAGCACACACCCTTTACGGTAATGTCCTCGCCACCGTCAGTGACTATGGTTCCGCCAGAGACAGCTGATGTTAGGCCAACATCACTTATTGCCACGGTGGTTAATTCCGGGATGGTTGCTTTTTTACAACCATGGAACATCCCCATTGTAGCAATGAAGCATACTATTACAAAATAATTTAAACCTTTTTTCATGATTTTGTATTTACAGTTCAACGTATTTCTATTGATTTATACTTATTAATTTTGATTTTGTTCCCTGAGAAAGGAAGAAACATTAGTCTGAGTTTTTTATACATCTGATGTATTTGCCACCTGTCTTTGAGGTGTACATTCTATATACGTCTATATTTGTGCCATCAAGACGTCTGTACCATCCATAACTATTATTGTATTCAGAACTCCACCAATAGGTTATCATCCCGATGCCGTTAAATGCCCCGTTTTTTGCCCACCTATATCCTCCCGGGAGGCCTGAAAACCCACTTATGTTTGTTCCATTTTCGCCGTTAGCCCAACCCGTCGTGCTTTTCATCTTCGCACCTTGGTCAGTTCCTCTCCACTCAAGTAAATTGAGTTGGTCAGCAGCCATGCCGAGTGTTTGTTCAAGAATTTTATATTCGTCATCCGTAGGAACGTGCCAGCCTGAAGGACAAAGCTTCCCGGTTTCGACAGTAAACCAGTTGTACAACGCACCGTATATATCCTTGTATTGTATCTCATTCCGCAACCAGCAGTAAGCTGGTGTTTCGAGGTGCACCCATGTTGAATCGTCTGCAACAACCGGAATAACTGAACTGTCATTAAACCTGGTTGTTTTCAGGTTTTCTGTCATCCAGACCTGATCACCGATATAAACCGTACCGTATAGATTACCCTCTATGTCAGCCACTTTAGTGACAAACACGACCTGCTCTCCGTAGGCTGTTCCCCCTTCGTTCTTTACATAAGCCCGTACATAATACCTCGTCCCGGACGTAAGGCCGGTCAATGTACCGGAATAGATCTCCGATCCTGTGGTCACAGAAACGTGAGAATCACCCAGATCAGGATCGGGCGAGGGGCTCCAGCAAACACCTTTTTCAGTGATAGGGGCACCCCCGTTGTAGGTTACAGTGCCGCTGCATATGGCACTGTTGTCTGTCACACCCGTCACCTGCCCTGTGGTCACTGATGGCGGTGCAATTCCCGTGGTGAAAATCACCTCATTGCCATAGGCAACACCCACACTGTTTTCGGCGTATGCCCTGGCGTAATATTCAGTATTCGGATCCAGGCCGTCAATGATACAGGAGAATTCTCCCGGACCGGTGCCGGACGCTTTGAAATTATCTTCAAGGGTCGGCATGGCTGCGGTGCCCCAGCAAACGCCACGGGCCGTAACCTCTGCGCCACCGTCTTCTGTGACATTACCGCCAACAGTGGCTGAAATGGTTGTGATTTCAATAGCCTCATCCGTGGTTAGGACAGGCAGGGTGGGGTCTTTCACACAGCTGCTCATGAGCAGCGTACCCGTAAGAATAGATGCTATAAGGAATAATCCCGGTAGTTTCCTGTTACCTGACATAATATTTATATTATTAGAATTATTAACTAAACGTATTATTTACTCAATAAGTATCTGAAGAAAAAAGTAGTTGATCAAAGACAGTTTTATGACGCAAATAAGGGGCCAATATTATGCGATGCAAAAGTGTTTTTGACCAAAATGCAAAAACTGTAGTCGAACCGAAGCTTTCAGATGAAAGGAAAAGAGGCCTGATGTTAATGACCTTAAAGATTGCAGGTGGCTAATACTTAATGAACCTCCTGGCTGTAAGGACCCTGTTCCCGCCGGTAATTTGCATGATATAGATGCCGGGGACCGCATCCGAGATGTCAATGTACTTGTATGTCTCCTCATCCGAAATCTGACATGTGAATACTGTCTTGCCGGTAAGGCTGAGAATAGTAAGCCTGTTATCGTTCAAGGTTTCGGGGAGGGGATTAAACTCAATTGTAAAGACACCATTATTTGGCGATGGGTACAGATTGGCCAGATCAGGGAATTCGCGCCTTAAACTGAAAGAGATTGTCACAGGGGCTGAAGTGGATGTCGCATTCAGGTTGTCCCAGGCAACTGCGGTTATCTCGAATATGCCAGCCGTGTCGCACTGAAAAGTAAATGTAAAAGGGGGCACAAAGCTCTCCCCGATCTTTACTCCACCGGCCAGATATTCAACTTTGGTAATCGAACCGTCAGGGTCTGTGGCATCAGTAGTCAGTGTAACTGTTGCCGGGGCTTCGAATGATACATTATTCAGTGGAGTAGCGATGGCAACTGATGGAGCCAGGTTAGCTGCCGGGGCAGCTTTCTCAACAACAACCGTTACGGCTGAAGAGACTGTCCTGGACCCTGAATTGTCAGTAGCTGCTGCTGTTATTGTGTAGGAGCCCTCCTCAACCTCTTTCCAGGTATAGGACCATGGCGCTGATGTCAGGTCTCCAAGCTTTGCCGTGCCGTTGTAAAACTCCACCTTGACAACTGTCCCGTCAGTATCTGACGCGGATGCATCGATAGTAATGGTTGCAGGGGCAATGAATGTCGTACTTTTAGTGGGAGAGGAGATGTTTATCAGGGGTGGTGAATTAGCCGGGGCAGCCAGGTTGTTGGTCACTGTCTTTGCTGAAAATGATTCAGCCTGCCCTCCCGAGGAGGTCTGCAACGGGTTGGCAGAGGGTTTTGTGTAGGCCACGGTTATAGCATCGCCATGCACAACCGGGCTTGCCAGTGTAAGTGTCACCTTAGTGCCTGAGACGGCAACCGAACTGACTGTACTGACGGTTGAGTTAACTCTTACAGAAAAAGCCGAGGCGGCAGGTACAATATTGGCCAGGGTCAGGTTATATGTCATTACCAGGGACGAGGGTGATGCATTTTCCACTACTGAACTGACATGCACCGGCACAGGTGCGGTGACATAATTAGTCACATTCTGCGCGGTGAATGATGCGGCCTGTCCTCCCGAGGAGGTCTGCAGGGGATTGGTTGAAGGCCTGGTATAGGCTACTGTTACCTTGTCGCCATGGGAAACCGGGGATGATAAAGTAAGAAGGACTTTCGTGCCGGAAACTGAAACAGCGCTGACGCTCCTGGATGAACCATTCACTGTAACGCTGAACGATGATGTAGCGGGCACTATGGTTGCAAGAGTCAGACTGTATGCCATTTCGAGCCGTGCGGGAGTGTCATTATTGATGACTGAGCCCGAGTAAACCGGAACCGGAGCGGTTGTGACCACCTCCTTATAAATAATAGCACCCACCTGCCATTTGCCATTCTGTGTAGCAGTTGCAGGACTAGTGGTGCCCCATTTTGCATCAACAGCTAATCCTGTAGCAAATTCTGAACCAAGGTCAGTGCCATAATCAAGCCGCGCAGCAGGAACAAAACTTACGAAGTCCTTGAAATTCGGATTTATCACTTTAGAGTGAGTATCATATCCCAATGCCTGCCATTCAGCAAAGGTCTTCACTGAGCCATCCACCGAAAAGATCGGGGTACCTGATTCACAGTAATAAATATTGTAATCACATTCAAAACCGGAAAGACAAGCTTCTGTTATTCTGATATTCCTGATAGTGTTTTTTGTATAAAATATGTTGTTGTAAATTTTGGTGCCTTTTGCTGATCCTGCCGGCGTCACGCTTGGGTTTTCATAGATATCAATAAAAGGCCTGTTGGTTTGAGCGGTAGTAAGTGAACTGTAGAAGGTGTTATTATATATCCTGACACCGTTCATGCCCTTGACTACCACTCCTGTCCCCGGATTCTTTACAATATTATATGATACAGCACCTGAAACATCTGTCATCCCGTTTGACTTCCGGATAATGGCCATGGGTACCTTGTTCAGATAATTGTGCCGTACCTTGACATTGATGTTATATCCTGTAAAGATCCCGTGAGGAATGATCCCGATCTCCGGCGTTCCGTTCCAGGTAAGCATATTTCCCGAGATGACCGCACCGTCGAGGTTATTATTATATGCTCCGGGAACCTCATCACCGGCTGATAGAAGGTAGCCATAACGGTTTATGGAGGTTATGGAATTGTTCCTGAAGATAAGGGTTGTCGGTTGTGACCGGGCAATATTTACCCCGTACCATGTATCATCCGAATTCGTGTATGTCTTCCCCTCAATGGTCAGGGTAGTCTGAGCAGAGAGCACAGCAGTGGCTAGCAGGAGAATGGCAGTAAGGGCGTACTTCATATATTGACGAAAGTTGACAAATATATCATTTCTTTTGACCAACACATAATTTTTAACGACGAATGGATGGATTTGTTGCAAAGCGGCTACGCCATGAAAGCCTCAGGACAACATGATAACATTGATTTTAAGCATTTTAAAATAGATCAAAATTTTGGTTACGTTCGTCAAAATCCTCTGTAATTTGACCAACTGACCCTCTTTGGTTGTTAATAAGGCAAATAGGGGAACTGAGCAGTTGAAAAGAGGTGGTTAATAGTGTGGAAAGGCGCATATTTTGGGGATTATGAGGTAAACCAATCTTGACGGAGAGCGTTTCTTTGAGTAAATTCACACCTCGAAAGATATGTGCATCGCCTTGTCCGACCAGGCGCCTTCTTATTTGATAATTGGCTGAGAAAAAAACGCAAACCGATTGCAATTCCGCTCAATTATAGTCGTTTACACAGGAAGGGTACTGGGACTGACGGGGCGGAAGCACGCCCGGACGTGAACAGGACATACTTTGCGCAGAGCGAAATGATCTGACCCGAGGCGTTTGATTATCAACCTGCTGAGCAGACATTTGGAAAGAAAAAAATGGCATTCATTTATCCCGCATGGATCTTAAAATTAAGGAGAAAGGTACTTAACTTCTTCAACCGGTATTCTGTGCCCAGATGGCTGGTGTTCACAGCTGATCTCACCCTCGTTTTTCTGGCTTTTCTGGTGGCTTATCTCCTTCGATTCAACTTCAGTATACCTGGAGAATGGCTGGATATCTTTATATGGCAGGGATTGATTGCCACCTCAGTCTATGCTCTCTTCAGCCTTGCCTTCAGATCCTATTGCGGCCTTCTTCGCCATGCCACCCTCACTGATATTACCCTTGTATTTGTTGTTACTACCTGTTCAGCCATTGTCCTGGTTCTGTTCTCCCTTTTTGGCAACTGGCTGCAATGGGCCGATATTCTGGCAATACCCCAGTCCATCATCCTGATCCATTATGTAACCGTATCCATTATCCTCTTCGCCGGACGGATCTTTATCAAAATGATCTTTCGCTTTGCCACAGGGACCTCCATGAGCAAGAAAAATGTACTGGTCTACGGCGCCGGCGAGCTGGGATTTGTGGTCAAAAGGGTGATACTGAGCGATCCCCGTTACGGGTTTCACGTGTCAGGGTTCATTGATGACGATAAAAGCAAGCAGGGCAAGAAAATCAACGGCATCCTCGTGTATGGTACTTCAGCGCTTAGCGCGAAATTCATTGAGAAGAACAATATCGAAAGCCTCATATTCGCTATAAAGGCGCTGGATGTCGACAAGAAGAGCAGCGTCATCAGGAAGGCAGTCAACCTGGGCCTCGAGGTACTCGATACCCCCGAGGTGGATAAGTGGGTCGCCGGCCAGCTCCGGATGCCACAGTTCAGGCGCGTAGATCTTGAGGATCTTCTCGGCCGTGAGCCCATAAAGCTTAACATCAACCTGATAAAAAAAGGCCTCGCGGAGAAGACAATAATGATCACCGGCGCTGCCGGATCGATAGGATCGGAGATCGCACGCCAGCTGACAAGCTTCCATTGCGAGAAGGTCATCCTCGTTGATCAGGCCGAGACTCCTCTTTTCTTTTTGCAGGGCGAACTGAGGGAGAAATTCCTCGATATCAGGTTTAGCATAATACCCGCCGATGTGACAAACATCGCGCGGATGGAACAGATTTTCGACGAATACCGACCACATATTGTCTTCCACGCTGCTGCTTATAAGCACGTTTCCCTCATGGAGGAGAATCCTCACGAAGCCATTCGTGTTAATGTGGGCGGGACCCGGATAGTCACCGATCTTGCAGTCAAATATGGAGTGGAGAAGTTCGTTATGATATCAACCGACAAATCGGTTAATCCCTCCAGTGTGATGGGCGCCTCGAAGCGTTTGTGCGAGAAGGTTGTGCAGTCGCGTGCACAGGAAGGTGGACATTCTACACAGTTCATAATCACCCGCTTCGGCAACGTGATCGGATCAAATGGCTCAGTCATCCCCATCTTCACCAGGCAGATCGAGAACGGCGGCCCGGTAACCGTTACCCATCCCGAGGTTTATCGCTACTTCATGACAATCCCCGAAGCCTGCCAGCTGGTGCTGGAGGCAGGATTCATGGGGCATGGAGGGGAGATCTATGTCTTCGATATGGGGCAGCAGGTAAAAATCGCCGATTTGGCAAAGGCTATGATCAAACTTTCCGGGTTTATTCCCGACAAGGATATCCAGATTGTTTATACCGGCTTGCGGCCCGGCGAAAAGCTCTACGAGGAGCTGCTGACCGACGCGGAAATGACCACATCTACTCATCACGAGAAAATAAAAAAAGCTCTTGTTGAGAATATCGATGGAAAGGAATTCTTGGAGCGGATCGATTGGCTGCTTAAAGAACTTTATTCATTGTGCTCGTGTGAGGTGGTTCAGGTTATGAAAGATTTAATTCCCGAATACCATACTACAAACGGCAAATTCAAGTTAAAACAAAAGGCAGTGTAGCTTGTTGGCTGTCTGATTGAGTGACGGCAGGCGCACCCGGGAATTTCAAAATTAAGAAATGGACTTCAACGGAAAATGTTTATTGATAACCGGCGGTACCGGTTCTTTTGGCAATGCTGTTCTGCGACGCTTTCTCGATACTGATATTCGCGAGATAAGGATCTTCAGTCGCGACGAGAAGAAGCAGGACGATATGCGGCAGTTTTACAAAAATCCGAAGATCAAATATTTCATTGGCGACGTGCGCGACCGGCTGAGCATAGACAATGCAATGAAAGGAGTGGATTACGTCTTTCATGCCGCGGCGCTGAAGCAAGTGCCCTCGTGCGAGTTTTTCCCGACGGAGGCGGTCAGGACGAATGTGCTTGGCTGCGAGAATGTACTTGATTCTGCCCAGTTCCATCACGTGAAGAAGGTGATTGTGCTTAGCACTGATAAAGCGGTCTATCCCATCAACGCGATGGGCATGACCAAGGCGCTGAGCGAAAAGGTTATGGTGGCGAAGTCGCGTAACCTGAACGGCAGCGGCACAGTCTTCTGCGGAACGAGGTATGGGAATGTGATGGCCTCGCGCGGATCAGTGATTCCGCTGTTTGTGAACCAGATGAAGGTAGGGCAGCCTATCACTGTGACCGATCCGAACATGACCCGGTTCATGATGAGTCTTGAGAACGCAGTTGATCTTGTGCTGTTTGCATTTGAGAACGGCGAGAACGGAGATATTTTTGTCAAGAAATCGCCTGCAACCACCATTGAGACCCTTGCGCAGGCAATCAAAGAGCTTTACAAGTCAGAGTCTGACATTAAGGTTATAGGTTCCCGTCACGGGGAAAAACTTTATGAGACTCTGGTAAATCGTGAGGAGATGGTCAAGGCGGAGGATCTGGGAGATTTTTTCAGGATCCCTGCCGACACCCGTGACCTGAACTATAATAAGTACTTCACCGAGGGTACTGAGGCCGTTTCACAGATCGAGGAGTACCACTCGCACAACACTTATCGTTTGAACCTGGAGGAGACGAAGGAGTTGCTTTTGTCACTGCGGTTTATCCGGAAGGATGTGCTTGATGAGGCCCCTGAGCTGGTTTATGAGCCGTGAGCCGGTTGTTTCCTGCTCTTGCCGGGACATTTTAAGACCTTACTTTGTCACATAACTCAAAGATAATCCCTAAAACAATGAAGTCTAAAGCTTTGCGGCTTGCACTTCTTCTTTTAGTGTTTGTTACCGGAAGTGTTGCCGGGCAGGATAGCCTTTACACTTTTTCGCTTCAGGGTCTTGGCGGTTACACTACCCCGGGCATGGTTCCGTTCTGGCTGAGGGCGAATCAGTTCGGCAGCATTCCGCTGGATGGCGCCTCTATGGGTTTAATCAGCATTGCACGAAAGGATTATGACTTTTCAGGTAACAGGCTGTTTGATTGGGGCGCTTCATTTGAAGGACGGGCCAACCTGGGGCAGGGCTCCAATCTGACACTCATTGAAGGATATGGCAAGGTGCGTTTTGGAGTATTTGAATTACGTGCAGGACGTTCGAAGAAGATCACCGGGCTTTGTGACTCCACCTTGACATCTGGTTCATGGCCAATATCAGGATCAAACTTAGGAATACCTGAGATTGAACTATCAGTAAGAAATTTTTGGCCATTACCCTGGTTTGGGCAGTTATTCGCATTGAAGGGCAATTACTCTCACGGATGGGTAGGAGAAATGCCCATGAATCAGTACTGGGCAGACCAGATTATTAGTGTCAAGACCTATTTTCATCAGAAGTCAATATATGGCCGATTAGGGAAGCCATCATGGAAAATTGAATTGTATGCCGGGATAAATCATCAGACATTCTGGTGCATGGGAGATGATTATTACCCGCAGGATTTCGATTTGTCTCCCTTGGAGAATTATTACTATATTTTTTCCGCAAAACCATTAACTAACACAAGTGTACAGGATGAGATTCTTGGTAACCATGTGGGGTCAGTCGATTTAGGGGCTGAGTTTATATTAAGCAGATATAAAATATTTGTTTACAGGCAGAATATTTATGAAGCTGGAGCCCTGAAGCATCTTGTTTATAAACAGGATGGGTTGAACGGAATCAGCATTATTAACCGCAAGACTCAAGACAAAAAATATATCTGGGATAAAATTCTTTTTGAATTCCTGTACACTAAAAACCAGGCAGGTGCAGTAGGGTCTCCGGATACAGCATCTTATGATCCCTATTTTAATCATTGGCAGTATATTGAAGGTTGGTCATATCTTTCGCAAGGGCTGGGAACTTCATTTATAAATACCCGGAAACATATAAGAGCTGAGCTTGCAACCCATCCACTAGATTACTTTGTTAATAACCGAATCAAGGTCTACCATTTTGGAGTTGAGGGTACTATCGCCCAGACAAAATATGTTCTTGTAGGATCTTATTCGAAAAATTATGGTACTTACAGAACAACTGACGAGGAACAATCAGCAATCAGTTCAGATCCGGGAGCTTTTGGACTCTTTGGAGAAAAGAAGCAGTTTTCAGGTTATTTGGAATTGGACAGGCGAATCAAAGACAATTTTAAATTAGGCCTGGTAGGAGCATTTGATGTTGGTGAACTATATTATAATTCCTACGGAGTTTTTCTCCGCGCTGTCTATTCATTGAATTAATCAGGATTAATAATACTATCCGGATGCCATCATCAATTATCCGGATCTGCAAACAGGTACAGATGATAAGAATAGGGGTAACAGGTCAATCGGGATTTATAGGCACTCATTTAACCAATTATCTGGGACTGATACGGGATGAAGTGTCAATCATACCCTTCAGGGATGATTATTTTCTAAACCCCTCCAGGCTGGCAGCTTTTGTGAAAGAATGTGATGCAATTGTTCATCTGGCTGCAGTGAACAGGCATCATGATCCTGAAGTTATTCTGCAGAGCAATGTCGACCTTGTGAGCAGACTTATTGATGCAATGGAGGAGACGGGCTCAAATGCTCATATACTCTTCTCATCCTCTACCCAGGAGGAGAGAGACAATATCTTCGGCAGATCCAAACGCGAGGGACGGGAAATGCTTGCCAGGTTTGCCGAAAAGAGTGGCATTCTATTTACCGGAATGATCATACCCAATGTATTCGGGCCTTTTGGAACCCCATACTATAATTCTGTAGTTGCCACCTTCTGTCATCAGTTAACTCATAACGAAACACCCATAATCCAGGAAGACGCAAAACTGAAATTGATCTATGTTGGCGATCTGGTTAAAACTATCTACAAACTTATTGCTGATAAGTTATCAGATAAGGAATACAAAATTATTCCCACATATGAAACTAGAGTAAGTGATATTCTCAATTGTCTTCAGATTTATAAAAAATTGTATTATGACTCAGGGATCATACCTGATTTAAGTGACAGCTTTAACAGAGATCTTTTTAATACTTTCCTTTGTTACATAGATCATGCCGGTCATTTCCCTTTCAGTTTGAACAGGCATGAAGATAAGAGAGGTGCATTTGTGGAGATAATGAAGATGCAAAGCGGAGGTCAGGTCTCTTTCTCAACAACGAAATCAGGCATTACCAGGGGCAATCACTTCCATACCAGAAAGGCTGAAAGGTTCGTGGTTATACAGGGGGAAGCATCGATTAAACTTCGCAGAATTGGGACGGAAGAAGTTAAGGAATTTGAAATTAATGGTGAACAGCCCGCCTATGTTGATATACCTGTCTGGCATACACACAACATTACAAATATTGGAAAAGGAGAGTTGTTAACTATCTTTTGGATAAATGAGTTTTATGATGCCAGTGATCCGGACACTTATTATGAAGAAGTATAGTCACACGCGTCAGAGGATAATCCATACCCGCAACCATCCCGGGGCATTCGGGGAATGTCAGAAATTAGCTGATACTAACGAGTTTAATCTATAAAACATTACCTAAAGTATGATATCGAGAAAACATAAAATTCTTACAATTGTCGGCACAAGACCTGAAATTATCAGGTTGTCTCGTGTCATGGCTTTATTGGATGAGCATGTAAACCATGTGGTTGCCCATACAGGACAAAATTATGATTATGAACTGAATGAAATTTTCTATGAGGATCTTGAATTAAGAAAGCCCGATTTTTTTCTAAATGTTGACGTCACCTCCCTTGAAGCTTCAGTGGGGGACATCATAAGGAAGTCAGGAGAATTGTTGCGCCGCGAGAAACCTGATGCTCTTCTTATTCTTGGCGACACCAACTCATGCCTTTCCGGTTACATGGCTAAAAGGCTGCATATTCCGATCTTCCATATGGAAGCCGGGAACCGATGCTTTGACTTTAATGTTCCGGAAGAGATCAACCGACGTATCATAGACCATATCTCCGATTTCAATCTTGTGTATACGGAGCATGCCCGACGTCACCTGATCTCTGAAGGAATCCCCCACAGACGAATTTACCTTACCGGTTCGCCGATGTATGAAGTGCTGAATTATTATAAGTCCAGAATCTTATCTTCTACTATTCTGGAAACATTGAACCTGTCTTCAGATAAGGCCTTTGCTCACACTGCACCGACAGGCGACAGAAACAGTGTAACGAGTTCCTTAACTGCTAAATCAAATGGCTATTTTATGGTTTCAACTCACAGGGAAGAAAATGTGGATAACCATGAAAACCTAATAAGAATTATCTCGGTGCTGAACAGGATTGCGGATCACTATAAACTTCCGGTCATTGTCTCAACTCATCCCCGGACAAGAAAAAGGATTGAAGCCATTCACGAAGCAAACCTGAATCCTCTGATTAATTTCCTGAAACCATTCGGTTTTACTGATTATGTACGCTTGCAGATGAATGCTCTTTGTACAATCTCCGATAGTGGTACCATCAGTGAAGAATCTGCAATTCTTGATTTTCCTGCTGTTTCTATCCGAAATTCTATGGAGCGTCCGGAAGCTCAGGATTCCGGAACGATAATACTTACTGGCCTTGAACCTGATGTTGTTCTATCTTCAATAGAGATGGCGATCAAAGAATCACAGGCCTCTTCTGTGGCTAAAAAAATTCCGGAGGATTATATGGTGCCAGATACTTCATGGAGGGTATTGAAATTAATCCAGGGATTATCTTCACTTTCCAACAAGTGGCATGGTATTGTGTGATTTAATATTTGACGGGTGACCGTCAATTTTGTAGCTTTGATAAATACTTCCCGGACAGGATTGAAAAGGCCTGTTTAATATTCATCTTTAAAAATTGAGATTATGAAGATGGTCAGATGTTCTTTAGTCTTCTTGTTGGCTACATTAGTATTACTGAATTCCTGCGTTTCCAGAAAAAAGTTAACCTACCTGCAGTATTTGGACAAAACCGAAAAATTCGTGGCCGAAGGTGAGATTGGCCGTACTTCTGTGACCCCCAATGCTTATAAAATCTTGCCATATGATAATTTATACATAAGAGTTATAACACCTGATCCGGAATGGTCTGCACTGTTTAATATTATGCCGGTAGGTGCAGGAGGCACAATCACTGAAGAAAGCGTGGCCCTTTTTGGCTATCCGGTTGATCTGGAGGGATATATTGAAATTCCTTTCGTTGGTAAGATTGAAGCCGGGGGAAAAACCCTCGCAGAGGTGAAGTCAGAATTAGATTCAATATTCAGGAATTATCTCACCGAAGCAGCAATTACAATAAGATTGGTGAATAACTATGTTAGTGTTATTGGTGAAGTATCTCGGCCGGGAAGGTACCTTCTGACTAAAGACAGAGTTAATGTTTTTGAAGCATTGGCGCTGGCAGGTGACATGAACGCTTTTGGAAGCCGGAATAATGTAAAACTTATAAGACCTTCTCCGTATGGTCCGGTAATCAAAGAGTTTTCACTGGAAGACAGGAGTATTATGACTTCCGAGTTCTATTATATTATGCCTAACGATATTATTTATGCCATGCCACTGAACAGAAAATCATTTGAAATAAATGCTTCTGTCTGGACTATGTTGCTAAATACCATAACATCGGCTTTAGGGGTAATTGCTTTCTTCAGGACTCTGTGACTTTCCAATCTCTAGTTGAGTTTTGAGTACTTTAGTCCTTACTAAAAAGGAAATCGAAAACACTTAATTTTCAAGGTCATGCCGGAATCTAATTTTAGAAGCGAAAAAATGGTCACATCAAACAGCCAGACGGGATCTAACGATTTAAAGACTATTATCTTCCTCTTGTCAAAGCAATGGTACTGGTTCCTTGTTGTTGCTGTAATGGCGCTAATATTGGTCAGATTATATATAAATCACACTTTGCCAGTATATCATACTGCTGCAGCCATCCTTATAAATGAGACAGGAGGGAGGAGTTCTTATTCACGGGATTTGGATATCCTCCAGGGTCTGGGCCTGCCTGGAGGGATGAATCACATTGAGGATCAAATCGCGGTCTTGAAGTCATTGGCCCTCATAGAAAGGTCATTAAAGGATCTTGCCTTTGATATTGAATTCTATACGAAAGGACTAAGAAATGAGGTATCACTTTATCCTGTTGTGCCTCTAAGGATTAGTTATGAAAATGAGATTCCAATACCTAAGGACATAGAGTTCCTTATCAACTACAATGGAGAGAATCTTTTTACAATCGAATCACGGGAGAAAATGTTTGACTATAGCCAAACAGCACGATTTGGGGATACTTTGGAAATAGAAGGGGGGAAATTTGTTATTGAATGCAAAAATCCTGATTGGCTAAGGAATCACACAGATTTAGATCTCTATTTTATGGTACACAGCCGTACCAAATTGGTGCGAACTTATTCTAAAAGATTGAATGTAGAGTTAATCTCAAGAGAAGGATCAGTACTTAAAGTGAGTATTAATGGTACAAACCGTCTCAAAGACATGGATTTCCTGAACAAGCATATCGAAAAGTTTCAGGCAATATCACTGGAGCGAAAGAATTCTGAGGCTGACAGAAGGATTCAATTTATAGATAATCAATTAATAGGGATTTCCGATTCTTTGTTATTGACGGAAAACCAACTGCAGCAGTTCAGGTCATCTCACAGGGTAATGGATCTGACAGCTCAGGGTCAGGTGCTTATTGAGCAGGTAACGGTACTTGAGAATGAAAGAGCACGACTGAACCTTGAGGCAAATTATTATGATTATCTGGCAGATTATTTATCAAAAGATGAATCTGGCGAAGTGCCCATTATTCCTATGACAATGGGGATTACAGACCCAGGGCTTACAAGGCTGGTAGAAGAGTTGGCGGAGCTTCAGAGCCAATTCTCTTCAAGGGGAACAGGAGCAATGAATCCCTTGCAGCGAAACCTTACCCAAAGGATACGGACAGCAAAAGAAGCGCTCAGGGAGACACTCAATGGTCTCAGGAGGGCAAATGGACTGGCAAGGTCGGAAAATCAGGAACAATTAAATAGAATCAATTCACGGGCATCTTCGCTTCCCTATACCGAAAGACAACTATTGGGTATAGAAAGAAAGTTCAGGCTTAATGATGAGATATATACTTTTTTGCTTGAGACCAGGGCAGAGCAGGAAATGCAGAAGGCGGCGAATCGTGCAGATAGTGAGATAATTGATCCGGCAGATGCCCGGTTCAGTGCTCAGGTGTCGCCGGATCCTTTTATGCTATACCTGGCTGGATTGGTTGGATCTTTGGGCCTCACCTTTATATTCTTCTTCCTGAGATCGAGTCTGAGCAACAGTATTAAGGATGAAGAAGTGGCACTTATGACTGATCTGCCCGTCATTGGTCAGGTGCCACGCTCACCAATCAAGCATAATACGGTGCTCTATGAGGATCCTAATTCATCAACATCTGAAGCCTTCAGGAAGATACGATCTAAGATGCAATTCCTGACAAAGGAATCCCGGACACCTGTGATACTGATAACCTCTCCCATGCCTGGAGACGGGAAAACCTTTACCGCTATAAACCTTGCATCAGCTTATAGCTTGTTGGGTAAAAGGACCATTCTTGTCGGTTATGATCTCCGTAAACCGAAGATATACCAGGACTTCAAACTTACCAATGAAAAAGGTGTCTCTACCTGGCTGATTGGAGAAGACCAGGTCAGTGACGTCATTCAGAAGACTAATTATGATAATTTGTCAATTATATCATCGGGACCTGTACCTCCGAATCCATCAGAATTGACCGAGTTGGAAAAGACTGCAGAACTATTGACAACTTTAAAACAAAAGTTTGATTGTATCATTATTGACTCTTCACCTATTGGAATTGTATCCGACACATATCACCTGGCTTCACTTTCAGATTCTTGTCTTATAGTCATAAGACCTGGGCAGACTCATAAAAATGTATTCATAAATACATTAAATGAAATTAAAGGCAGTAGTATCAGGAGTCTGGGTCTCATTATTAATGACATAAAACCAAATAGCAAGTATTATGGATACGGTGACAAGTATGGTTATTCTGCCAACACGGATAAACATGAAAGAAGTTTTGCCAGGAGGGTAAGTAGAAAAGTAAAGAAGTGAAAAATGGTCTCATGAACCTGCATTGATTCAATTGCATTATACAAGACATAAGGGGCTTGTCTGATGGGATTTGGACTTTTCCCCAACCAGTTTCCGATATACACTATTTTGAACATTAAGAATCTTAATAAGTTTAAACAGCAGGGTAAGAACCTTTCATTTTATCTGCTCGCTTCTATATTCACTTCCTTAATTGGGGTATTGATTAATCCATTTATGGCCGCTAATCTGTCTCCTGACGATTACGCCATCTTAGGTTACTTTGCCTCATTCAATCTGCTTGTTACTCCAATTATCAATTTTTCCCTGATTTCTTATTATTCAAAGAACTACTTTCTAATACAGGAGGGTGAGAGACAAAGAGTTGTTGATACCCTTATCATTGCGCAATTACTAATAGGATTTATCTTACTCTTTGTGGTGCTTACCGCTTTTTTTGTCTACATGAAAATTGCAGAGGTAAGTTTTCAGTTCTTCCCTTATGCGCTTCTGACCTTCCTGCCTCTCTTCTTCAATTGTTTTTACAGCTTATATCTGGTTGATTTAAGGATGAAGAGAGAGGCAAGAAAGTTTTTCAATATTGTATTGATTAACGGAATTGTTGGAGCTGCCGTTGCCATCTTATTTGTGGTAGTTTTGAAAGGCGGTGCCACCGGCAGGTTGTTCGCAACCTTTCTGACTGCTATACCATTTAGTTTTTTCGCTGTCAGAAAGCTCTTCGGATCCTTAAGATTTGACATACATATAGTAAAGCAGGCTATATCTTTTGGTTGGCCAATCTCCCTGTCCGCAATATTGATGTATTTTTTTACCGGGATTGATCGCGCCTTCCTTGAAAGACTTGGCGATTCATATACCCTTGGCATCTATAATGTTGCTGCTCAGCTGACTGGCTATCTTTACATCTTCTATTCAGCTATTATACATACACTGGATCCGGACATTTACCAGGCTGTGGCTGAAGGGCAAAAACAAAAATTAAAGAAAATTGTTGTTTTAATTATTATCCTGAATGCAATACCCTCGCTGATTTTTATTTTACTGGCTGAGCCTGTAGTAAGCATATTAACCTATGGCAGATACACTGCATCTGTTCCTTATGCAAAAATCCTTGCAATAAAAAATATACCAATGTCAATCTGCTTTATAATCTCCTCCCTGAATATAGCTTACGGGTATGCAAGGGTTGAGTTGGTGAATAGATTATTTGGAGCAGCTGCAGGGATTATTTTGTTTAAGATTCTCATAGGTAAATATAATTTTTTTGGAGCCGCCTGGGTACAGTCAATAGCCTTTTCTGTTATGGCCTTGATAGGCATTTTAGTCCTTCTTTACAAACAGCAGTCGGGGAGAGATGGCAAATTTTATGACAAACGAAAACCCAATGATCAGGAAATATCTGATTCAGATAACAGAGGCTAAATCACCTCAGATTAACTGATCACGAAATGAATCATCAGTTACTGATTGAGATAAGTCACAAAGAGATTCAAGAGCTTGCTCTGGGAGCACTGAAAAGTTACGCTTCGTTCTGTGATAAATATTATCTCAGGTATTTCCTTGCAGGGGGTTCCCTTATTGGAGCAATACGTAATAATGGCTTTATATCATGGGATGATGAAATAGGTATACGTATGCCAAGAAGGGATTAAATGCTATTCTTGGAACTATCAGCCGCAATAACCATATTTAATTATGAATCCTTACAATACAAAGAATTGCATATATACATTTACTAAGTATTATGATTCTCGAACATACTGATTGACCTTCCTATACTGTAAGGTACACCCTAGGGGTGTATCTTAATCTATATATAATGATAGATTGCCTGAATTAAAGTATGAATCTGAAAAGCTATATCATTATATACGAAAACTGATCAGGTTGCATTTTCTCTTTAATGCCAGATACAAAATATTTATTCATGAATCAAATCTCATAAAAAAGTGGATTGAGTATGCAATTGGATTAATCGGGAAGCTTTTTGTAGGCAATTTCTTTTTTTACAAACTTGACAGAGAGGCTTGAAAGAGGGCCTTTGATGATAGCAAATTTGTTGGCAGACTGGTTACAGACAATGGATCAGCTGAAAGGGTGGACACCCAATTCTTTAAAAATTATTTTAAAGTCAGATTTAAGGATGGCTTTTATAATGCACCTAGAGGTTACCATCAGTACCTGACAAATATATACGATGACTCCATGGATTTGCCGCCTTAAAAAGGGCGTGTCAAGCGTAATTCTAATTAAGTTTACTGGAAATAATAACTTAGGTGTTTTTGCCATTTAAACGACACTAATGAAGGTAACTTTTTTTGGCAATTTTCTTAACCCTCACGTGATCCCGTTTTGTGATGAGATGGAGAGGATCCTTAAGGAGGACTTTAAATTTGTCGCGACCAGCAAGATCAGTGATGAGAGATTGGCTCTGGGATTTAAGGATTATAATCATTCCTATAATTACTCTATTAATTCTTATGAAAGTCAGGAACAGCTCAAGGAAGCTTTAAACCTGTTACTAATAAGTGATGTTGTGATAATTGGAGCAGTACCGGAACATTTTTTAACTAAGAGATTGAAGACTAACAAATTAACGTTTAGGTATTCAGAGAGATTCTTCAAAAGGGGTTATTACAGACTGCTGGATCCTCGAATGTTTCTAATGAGCTTCAGTAGGCATACTAAGCACAGATTTAAAAAACTTCATCTTTTATGTGCAAGTGCTTTTGCGGCAAGAGATGCTTCCCTGCTGTTCGCTTATCCTGATAAGATGTGGAGATGGGGATATTTTCCGGAAGTACTGCACTATAATCTGGAAGATAGATTTAGCACTCATCTGCATGATAAGATAAAAATACTTTGGACATCCCGGTTTATTGAATGGAAGCATCCTGAACATGCAATTGAGATTGCCAAAAAGCTAAAGAGCAAGGGATTTAGATTCGTCATGACAATGATCGGTGATGGAATCCTTAGACCCAGCATTGAGAAATATGCCAATGCTCTTGGGCTAACTGGTGATGTGAAATTCCTGGGTGTGGTTAATCCCGAGGAAGTCAGGAAGCATATGTTGAATTCTGATATTTTCCTTTTCACAAGTGATAAACAGGAAGGGTGGGGTGCAGTATTGAACGAATCAATGAACAGTGGTTGTGCTGTTATTGCAAGTGATGAAATTGGAGCAGTTCACTCTATGATTAAGCATAAACATAATGGATTGGTATATAAAAGTGGCAATATTGAAGAATTGTATCGGGCTGTAGAATCCCTCTTATTGAATCCTGAACACATAAAAAGAATTGGGACTAATGCATATAATACCATAGTTTCGGAATGGAATGCAGAAACAGCAGCTCAAAGATTCATTAAATTAGTAGAGTGCATTTTTGAAGGCAAGCAAGTTCCCTTCACATCAGGGCCTTGCTCGAAAGCTGTGACCAGATTCTAACGTATTTGTGATGAATTTCTTTTAATATGAGGGTAGTTTGGATTACAAATGGACCGATAGGAAAGCAGAACCAGTTATTAGATTCAATATCTGTCAGTGGAAGTTGGATTGAAGCATCTCTTGAAATTTTACATGGAGTGCAATCAATAGAGTTATTTGTTGTAACAACATGGCAAGTCAAGCAGGAGAAAAACCTCGTAGATGGTAATATTACCTATACAATATTACCAGGACAGTATCCATCGAAAGTAAAAGTTAGTAAAAACACAAGCAGGCGAATATGGATTGAGTATGTTAAAAGGGTAAAACCTGATTTAATTCATATTCATGGCACAGAATACCTACATGGTCTAGCACTTGTAAAATCATTTCCGGAGATGAAATATTTAGTTTCTCTACAAGGATTGCGTGGTATCATTGGGAGATACTACTTCGCCGGACTTTCAAGTTCTGAGATCCTTAGAACCATCACATTATATGATATCATAACTGGTAAAAGTATAATAAGGAGTAGAAAAAAATTTCTGAATCATCTATCGTATGATAGCGAGTATCTTAACAGGATAGAAAATGTTATCGGCAGGACAACCTGGGATTATGTGCATGCTAAAAGACTTAACAATGCTGTGAAATATTACACATGTGAAAGAAATTTACGGTCAGTTTTTTACAAGACTCATTGGTCTCTTGAAAGAATTAAAAGACATACTTTGTTTATTAGTCAATCAGATTATCCTATTAAAGGGTTACATATAGTCCTTAAATCTTTATGTTTACTGAGGGATGAATTCAAGGACATAAAACTATTTATTGCCGGGAGAGATTTTATTTCATTGCCAAAGTCATTTGGGAGTTTCAAACTAAGCGGGTATGCAAAATACATTACTAAATTCATAAGAAGCAAGTCACTCCAAAATAATGTACATTTTACTGGCATTCTCAATGATGTTCAAATGGCAGAATATTATAGAGATAGTCATATATTCATTTGTCCGTCCTCAATTGAGAACGAATCTATCTCACTTAGTGAGGCTCAACTCATTGGAACTCCATGTATTTCCTCTTTTGTTGGGGGATTACCAGATACCACACACTATGGAGAAGCCGGTCTACTCTATAGATTTGAAGAGTATGAGATGTTAGCTCACTACATACGTTTTATTTTTGAGAACGACGACTATGCAATAACCCTATCAAACAGAGAAAAAAGGATTGCAATGCAAAGGCATGACAGAAAGGTCAACATGAATAATTTACTGAAGATATATGAGGACATCCTTGCAAGATAATTCCCTGAGCATTTCATTCAAAACGGAGCCTTTCTTCCTTATTATTTACTGCTTAATCCTGATGAATTTCTATAATGCCTCAGTTTATATCAGTTATGGCTTTGTTCCCTTTGCAATATTGGCTTTTAAAAAGAATCCGCATCTATTTGATTATAATCTCTTCTTCATTTTTCTGTTCTCATTTCTTTATTCGTTGGTTCTATTAGTCAAAGGGAGTGACCGAAGCTTGCCCCTAGTATTAGGATACTTCTTTTTTCCTCCTGTATTTTATTTCCTTGGCAAGCTTTATATCTCAAAATATCCTTCGACTACAACAGTCTACTATCTGCTTTTCTTTACTTGTTTACTATTTAGTATTCTCCCTTTTATATCAAATCTATTATCATTCTTTGAGAACGGATTTATGCAGAACAGGAATATTCGTATGTTCTGGATGCAAGGCGACACTGCTAAAGCAGCTACCCAGGTTGGCAGCTATTTTGCATTTAGCATGGCTATGCTGCCTCTCATTTTTATTAAAAAGGCTTGGGCTGAGGAGAGAACACTCTCATTTCTTGCTTTAGTTTTATTCCTGGCCGCACTGTTTTCCATATTAAATATGAGCAACAGAACTGGTCTCTTAATAATGGTTGTCGGATTCCTGGTTTTTATCATAATCCCAAAAGAGAACAGACTCTGGCATAGCTTATTGGCAGCCGGATTCCTGTTGCTCCTGGGAATTCTGTACGAAACAGACACATTAAGTATTAAATCGTGGTTTGAATATTCAAAATTACATGATCGAATCACAGGCACCAGTGTTGACGAAGAAGGTTCCAGAATTGTTATCTGGAAGGCAAGCCTGACCAATCTCATTCATTATCCATTTGGATATGCCAGTCTGGACTCACTCAGCTCTTATGCCCATAATTTATGGTTGGATGTAGGAAGAGCTACCGGAATAATCCCACTTATTCCCCTGGCAGTCTTTTCAACAACTTCAATTTATAAATATGTCAAATTCATATTTTCACTAAGGTTCGGAGCATTTCTTAGGTTTATTGTTGCCGCATTTGGCACAGCATTTTTTATAACTTTTTCACTTGAACCGATAATGGAGGGTTACTTTATTATGTTCTTACTATATTGTCTCTACTTTGGAATTCTAACGGGTTGCGATAAGTATTTAAACCTTAATCCGAGTTCATCTAATATATCTCAAAGCATATGAATTATTGCTTAAAATGTAATCTCCCTGATACATTCCCCAATATCAGTTTTGATGAGGGTATTTGTGTTTTTTGTAGATCTAACGTTGAGAAACCAAAAATTAAAAAGGATGCTCTTGGAGTTGATAAGCTGTTGGACATCCTGAATTTTAAAAATGCAGGCACCTATGATTGCATCGTTCCACTTAGTGGAGGCAAGGACAGCAGTTATATTTTATTCTATGTTGTGCGACTGCTTAAGCTTAAACCACTTGCCGTATTCTTTGACAATGGTTTTGCCTCCAGCTATGCAAAGGACAATGTAAAAAACCTTTGCTCAAAGCTTAATGTGGAATTGGAAATATCGAAGATATCGCCATATAGACTGAAAATGATTCAGGAATCATGGTTTATAAACAAATACTGGGAATCAGGCCATTTTGGATTCTGCGGTAATTGTGAGAATAATATCAGAACACTTGCAATCAATACGGCCTTGAAATACAATATTGAACATATCCTCTGGGGCTCAACTGATTATGAAAACTCATCGGAGACTTTCAAGGATATTGAAAAGCCAACGTTTCGTAATAGCTTTGGAGTTTCAGGTAATCCGCTTAAAGGTGTTTCAAAGTATATGAGATTTGTTTACAGGATACTTTTTCTGACGAGATGTAGTATTATACAGAAAATCAAAATACTCTATCACTATAACAAATACCTTTTTTATTATGTGAGAGATAATTTATACTTGAGAGCTCCGGCCGGGATAGGCATTTTTAATCCATATCTTGAAGTATCTTTTATCAGAGAAAAGCCTAAAACCATCTATTTTTATGAGTACATCAATTACGATCCTGAGCACCAAATCAAAGTGCTCTCCGAACAGGCTGATTGGAAGGCACCTACAGGCAGAGCTTTGAAGATGGATTGTAAGCTACATACTATAGGTAATTATTTTCACTACAGAGTCAAGGGCGTAACAGACACAGGATTCAAACTTTCGGTTCTTGTGAGGAACAATTTGTTGGCAAGATCTGAAGCAATTTTGAGGGAAGAGAATGAAAAGCAATACATTGGTGAAGTATTCGGAAGTATCGGGGGTAAGAAAGCAATGGATAAGATATGGGAGATACTTTCATCAAATGAATATTTAGTGTAACAGAACACCAATGGGCAAGGACTTGAAGTCTATTGCAGTTTTATTGACATGTTACAATCGCAGAGAGAAAACCCTTGCGTGTTTAAGAAGCGTTTATACATCAAAGGAATTGAGCAATCATTCCTTTGCCATGGAAATATATCTGACTGATGACGGATCCAGTGACAGTACCGGTAAAGTTGTGGCGCAGGAATACCCCGGTGTTCACATTATCAGTGGACATGGGAATCTCTATTGGACCGGAGGGATGCGTTCTTCCTGGCTTAACGCTCTTGCCGACGGTAATTATGATGGATTTCTTCTGTTAAATGATGATACACTTTTAAATGACAATTGTTTTAATCAACTGTTTGAAACAGATGATCTTTCAAGGAGGAGATATTATGCATCCGGTATTTATATAGGAAGTGTGATCGATCCGAGAACTTTAAAGCACACTTATGGTGGCAGTATATTACGCAACAAATGGACATTTCAGATTGAGGATATAATCCCCGATGGAACGATAAAAGAGTGTGATTTTGGGAATGGCAACATTATGTTTGTTCCCAGATCGGTCGTGGATAAAATAGGAATATTAAGCAATAAATATATCCACGGCAAGTCTGATTTTGATTATACATTGAGGGCACGGAAACAGGGGATTCCGGTTCTGGTATGTTCTGATTATTGTGGCTATTGTGCCCGAGATCATATTTCGCCTGACTTCTCGGATTTGACTTTTAGAGAAAGACTGGCTAATCTAAAGAGTCCGAAGGGAGTTGAGCTTCATGGTTATATGCATTTCATGTGGAGTTTTTTCCCTCTCAGAGCGCCATTTGTATTTTTGTCTATGTGGCTGAAAACACTCTGCCCTGGCTGCTATAAAATTTTAAATAAGTCAATCAGACGATGAAATGCCTCTTAGGCAGCTCGGTCTTTAGGCAACTAAAATAAATCATCAATGACTCCTGTAATAAGTGTAGTTATACCTGTTTATCAGGTTGAAAAATATATAGAAAACTCTATTAGCTCTATCATAAGTCAAACATATACTGCTTACGAGATTATCCTAGTGAATGATGGGACCAAAGATAAGTCAGTTGAAAATGCCGTTAATCTCCTTGAAAGTCACGGAGTTAGTTTTTCTGTAATTAATCAAGAAAACAAGGGTGTTTCTGCCGGTAGGAATGCCGGGATTTTAAAAAGCCGGGGGGAATGGATTGTCTGTATTGATCCTGATGATGTAATTGCACCACACTGTCTGGAAAGATTGCTTGGAGCAGGGGAAAAATACAATACTGAAATTGTATTCTGCAATTTTCAAAAGGTCACTCTTCAGGATATTTTTAAAAAATCTGACATAAGCAGCGAAGACAGAGAACTGCTGCCTCAAAAATTACTATATAGTTTTCTGATACGTAAGATAGTAGCAATAGCACCAGGTATGCTGATAAAGAAGGACTTTCTTGAAAGAAACAAATTATGGTATGATGAAACTATAAAATATGGAGAGGACCAACATTTCGTCTGGAAAGTACTCTTATCGGCAGATAAGGTTGTATTTATTAAGGACCGGTTGTACAATTATCTCATTCGTCCTGACTCTACCATGACATCTTCAAGTATTGATAAGGTAATGACCGGGTTCAACGGCATGAAGAAGCTGGAATCGGAGATAATCGGAAACAGAGTTATCAAGAAGTATATTTTACCTAGATGGGTTTTTTCTGCTATTAATGCATCTTCCAGAATGATGGATTTTAAGAATTTTTGTGAATTGGCCGCAAGATTGGATTACAGGATAAATATTAAAAAATTATTCTTCTTCCCTGATTTAAGAGTTATTGTTTTATCCATTATCATGTTGATTGATTTAAGATTGTTTTATAGGATTGGGAGAGCTTATACTAAATAGTTGCTTTTTGATCTTCTAGAATGAAAGTTTTACACCTAGATTTTACTGGTACATTCAACGAAGAAATGTCCTACCAGGAAAACTTGATGATTAAATACAATGTCAAGGATGGGCACGAGGTGATAATGCTTACTACTTGTTTTAGATTAGACAACAGGGGAGCTGCAGTATATACACCACCAATTGATAAAACAATGAACAATGGTGCCCGTCTTGTAAGAATGAAATATCATCGGATTATAAATAATAGGATTACTAATACTATCAGAAAAATTGATGGGATTCATAAGTTTTTAGATCAATCTTCACCAGATATTATTTTCATTCATGGTACTCAAACAATTGAAATATTGACAATTGTTAAGTACCTCAAGAAGAATCCCCAGGTACATGTTTTTGTTGATAGTCATACCGATTATGTAAATAGTGTTCATAATTGGCTATCAAAATACATTCTTCATCCAATTATATGGAGATATTGTACTAAAAAAATAGAACCATATGTGATTAGATTTTATGGAGTTACCCCCGGAAGATGCAACTTCTTAAAAGAAATGTATAAAATTTCGAATGATAAAATCGAACTTCTGGTATTGGGAGCTGATGACGAAAACATCAGGATCAATGATAAAAGCCAAATAAAGAGAAGAATTAGAGAATCACTGCAGATTTCCGAAAATGATTTTGTAGTAATAACAGGAGGTAAAATTGACCAAAGGAAAAATATTCATCTTCTCATGAAGGCAGTAAATGAAATAGCCAATAAAAACTTAAAACTCATAGTTTTTGGATCTTCAGATATGCAAATGAAGTCAGTAATTGATGCATTGAGCAATTCTGAAGCAATACGAAATATTGGCTGGATTGATTCATCTGACGTTTATGATTATTTTTTAGCCTCAGATCTCGCCGTTTTTCCCGGAACCCATTCTGTTCTTTGGGAACAATCAGTTGGAACCGGAATTCCTGGTGTATTTAAATATTGGGAGGGTATGGATCACATCGATATAGGAGGGAATTGCAGGTTCCTTTATGCTGACAAGATTACAGAAATAAAAAGTGTACTTGAAGAAATCATAAATGATCAGGATGCATACAAGAAAATGAAGAAGGTGGCGGAAGAAGAAGGAATAAGTAAATTCTCATACAGAGAGATTTCAAGAAGAGCAATTCAGATTAATGAGTAGAATAAAACAAAGACTTAAAGTCTGTAATTTCTACAATGGCTTATTAGGTCTGACGCAGTATTCTCAGGCGATGCAACAAGGATCGGCTCCTTATCACAGGAATAGAAGAAATCTGGTTCTCACAAAGATATGAATATGCGAATGGTGCTGCAGGGTGGCGATTATAACTCCAGAGCGGTCATATACTACTTCCACTAGCGATATCATCATTGATAATTGTGAGTACAAAACGTTCTATTCATGTGGAACCCTTTTGTAGAAACAGAGAATCTAAGCCCAAGTGTCTATTTGCAGTAAAAGTATGACAGAACAGATATTTAAAGGCATCAGGATTCTTGATGTACATGATGACTATCTAATTGGAGTCGCAGGGTTTCATTTCTATCGCTACGATCTTATGACTGAGAAGTGGGAATACATGGCAAACCTGGCAAGCCCAAAGTATGGTACCTTTGCCAGGTTTTTTTTAACTCGTCGCTTGTTAAGAGCCGAGGTAACTAATTTGTACTCGTTGACGGATGGCTCACAGATTTGCATTGCTAAGAAGGGTCTGTTTAAACGAGAAGCCGGAAGCGATAAATTTGTAAAATGCTTCACAATTCCGCGTGGATCCCGGCCAATGAATCTGTGTATTGACAGAAATGATCACATTTATTTCGGTGAGTATTTTTCCAATTCAAAAAAAAAGGCAGTTAATATCTACCATTCCCATGACAGGGGAGTGAACTGGGAGATTGTTTATACATTTCCAGAAGGGAACATTAATCATATTCACGGGTTATTTTTAGATCCTTACACAAACCTTATATGGGTTGCCACTGGTGACAGGGAGAATGAATGTATCATTGGCTACACTTCTGATGGATTCAGGACTTTTAATATTGCATTTAGAGGAGGTCAGGACTATCGCGCAGCGAATCTTTTATTCTATAAGGATTTTATCATTTATGCGACAGACTCTCAGTACATTAAGAATGAGATTAAGATGATAGACCGACGGACCCTTAATATTTCGGTAATGGCACAGATCCAGGGTAGTGGTATTTATGGTGGCCAATGTGGCAATTATGGTTTTTTTTCCACCTCAGTTGAGCCATCTAAGATCAACAAGGATAAGGACTCGCATCTTTGGTTTACCAGGAACGGTCTGGATTGGGAAGAATTATTTAAAGCTCAGAAGGATATCTGGAATGGCACTTTGTTCCAATTTGGAAGTATATTATTTCCCAAGTACAACACCACAAAACCATTGAAGAAGTTTTTCTTTTATGGACGGGCACTGAAAAAAATTGGAGGGCATTCAGTGGTAATTGATTTACAGCACAAATGAGAATACTTCTGGTAGCTCAAAATTTTTATCCTGAAGATTTTAAAAGCAATGATATCGCTTTTGAACTGCCAAAGTACGGTCACGAAGTGGATGTGCTGACAGGAATTCCTAATTATCCTGAAGGGAAGTTTTATAAGGGGTATAACTGGTTTAAAAGGAAAAAAGAAAAAGTAGTTGGAGTTAACGTAATGCGCGTATTGATTCTACCCAGAGGCAAAAGTAAGGTTGGATTAGCCATTAATTATCTGAGTTTCTGCTTTTTTGCCTCCATTAGAGCTTTTTTCATCGGATTATTGAACAGATACGATTGTGTAATAGTTCATCAGACATCACCTGTTATTCAAGCGTATCCGGGTATTGTTGTTAAGAAAATGCAGAACATTCCCCTCTACATGTGGGTTTTAGATATCTGGCCGGACTCAATGATATCAGGAAGTGGCATACATGACAAAAGAATCATAGCTGCGGTTGATCATTTAGTAAAGAATATCTATAAGCAATGCAACAAAATACTCATCAGTTCCATGGGATTTGCCGAGCTGATTGCTTCGAAGGATATTAATGCGGATAGACTAATTTATTTTCCCAATTGGAGTGATGATGTTCTAAATATGCCCAAAATAAAAATTCCCGACCTGCCATCAGGCTTTATCATTATGATGGCAGGAAATTTGGGCGGAGCACAAAGGCTGGAAACCGTGATGAAGGTGGTTATGGAAATCAGGGATTATGAGGAAGTGAAATGGATATTGGTCGGGGATGGAAGCAAAAAGAATGTGGTGGAAGAATTCATAGAGGAACATCATCTTGAAAACACAGTGTACGCAGTTGGACGATTCCCATTTGAGGCGATGCCTTCTTTCTACTCAGCTGCCGACGCGATGTTGCTTTCTCTTAAGGCGGAATTTGCTCATTTGAGAGCAGTGATTCCCGCAAGGTTGATTTCCTATTTATCAGCCGCCCGCCCGGTCCTGGCAATGGCAGATGGGGCGGTTGCGGAATTAATCAGAGAATCTGATTGTGGCTTTGCCGTTCCAGCTGATGACTACAAAGGTCTTGCTGAAATAATAAAAAGTCAAGTCTTAGCAAACAAGAAAAGTTTTGAAATGAAAGGGGCAAACGGCCGTGCTTATTTTGAAAAATATTTCACGAAGGAATCTTGTGTAAGTCATTTGAACGATATAATATCACAATAACCGGTAATTATGGAAGGAATGGGGGAAAAATCTATCGCTTGGTATAATGAGAAGGGGAAAAAGAATTTGATCATTTCAGAAATACTGTGTGGTATTTTTTCAATTGCCTTTTTGAAAGCAATAGCTTCTTCTTTTGCCTATTACATTCATGAAAGTGTTATTTGGAGAAAACGGATTCATCACAAGGGCAGCTACAGGATTCATTCAAGGACTTCTATCCGTAATGGACAGAACGTATATCTGGGAGAAAATGTCCGTATTACTATGGATTGCTGCCTATGGGCAGAAAAGAACTCTAAAATTGTTTTTGGCGATAATGTATTAGTTGGTCCGGGAGTGAAGATGTTCACTGGTAACCATGGGCTTGAACTGAACAAAGGTCCTATGACTTTTCAGAGCAGAACTGAAGCAGATATTGTGATAGGAAATGATGTGTGGATTGGAGCAAACTCTGTAATAACAGCAGGGGTCAGAATCAATGATGGTGCTGTCGTGGCAGCCGGTTCCGTTGTTACAAAAGAGGTGCCTGAAAACGCAATTGTCGGAGGTGTGCCGGCAAGAGTAATTAAATACAGATCATGATCCGGATTTTAACTTTTGACATTGAAGAGTGGTTTCATTGTGATCATGTTTCGAAAAACGTAGATTGGGAAAGGTATGAAGTCAGAGTCCTGAAGTCAACGGACAAGATTTTAAACAGCCTGAAGAGACATAACCAAAAAGCAACATTCTTTTGTCTTGGCTGGGTGGCCAGAAAGCATCCCCGGTTGGTCAAAATGATCAGGGATGCCGGACATGAGATAGGATGTCACTCGGATAAACATGAATTGTTGACCCGGCTGAATATTGATGAATTCCGGATTGACACAGCAGATGCTCTCAAATGTATCGAGGACATTACAGGTGAAAAGGTAAAAATCTATCGTGCTCCCGCTTTCTCAATTACCAGAGCAAATCTCTGGGTGTTTGAAGTTCTTATGGAGAATAATATTGAAGTTGATTGCTCAATCTTTCCGGCAAAACATGACTACGGCGGCTTTGAATCATTTGGTTCATCACTCCCGGTAAATATCCTGGTCAATGGGAGTTTGATGAAAGAGTTTCCAATCAATACAATTTCATTTCTGGGGAAACCCTTTGTGTTCTCGGGAGGAGGCTTCTTTAGGTTTTTCCCGTACTGGTTTATCAGATATCAGATGCTTAAAAATGATTATGTGATAACATACTTTCATCCAAGAGATTTTGATCCCGATCTGCCAGCTATGAACCAGCTGCCGAAGATGAGGAAATTTAAGTCATACTATGGACTGGAGAAATCCTTTTCAAAATTTGAAAAACTGCTTTCGGAGTTCTCTTTTATTACTGTTGGCGATGCCGTATCACAAATTGACTGGACCAGCACCGGAATAATCAAACTGTAACTGTTGGTTCATGCAGATCGGCAACTGATTAACACACTTGCCCAATAGATGCGTTTCTTGGTTTTTATTTCCATAACGTCAATTATAGTGTCATGTGGACTGACTTGTTTATACCTTTCATGGGCACGCCGAAGATCCATTTTAGACAGGCCAAATGAGCGAAGTTCCCATGCAATTCCAACACCACGTGGAGGAGGAGTTGCAATCATTGTTTCATTTTATTTAATGCTCATTATATTATTCTTTGAGGGCCTGATTGAAAGGAAACTGTTTTTTGCACTGCTCCCGGGCCTGGGAATAGCTGCCATCGGGTTTATAGACGACCTGAAATCATTATCTCCACTCTTACGCTTGTTGTCGCAGATTTTATTCGCAACCGGCGCACTTATTATTCTGGGAGGATTGAACCTGTCCGAAGGGGGCAACTCTTCAGTGTTGTGGTTCGCACTTACGGTTTTTGGAATGGTCTGGTTTATTAACCTTTATAATTTCATGGATGGTGCGGATGGATATGCCTCCATGGAAGCAATTTTTGTCGCACTGGCATTCTATATTTTTACTAAAACAGAGGTGACAATCCTGTTGGCCTGTGCCATAGTTGGATTTCTATTCTGGAACTGGCCCAAAGCAAAGGTATTCATGGGAGATGTCGGCAGCACTACTCTGGGATTTATCTTAATAGTAATCGGGATTTATTTCCATAATCAAACCACAATCGAGATTTACTATTTCTTAATTCTGACATCATTGTTCTGGTTTGATGCAACTCTTACAATATTAAGACGGGCAATAAAAAGAGAAAAACTGACTACGGCACACAACAAACACCTGTACCAAATCTTAATACGAAGCGGGTACTCTCATATTCATACACTTTTTTTGGGTTTAACCATTAATTTGGCACTGCTTATTATCTGTATCCTGTTAAATAGGGATGTTATTCCGATACCTGGAGCCTTTACCGCGGTTGTTGTTTTGTTCCTAATCTATGACCGGTTTGTGCACTATGTCTACAGGGGAAGACAATATGACATATAACCGGTATTATTTTACATGCTTTGGGATTTAAGTTACATTATGTGCCCGGGTTTATTGTTGGTGTCATGCTGAGAACATTTAATAATTACTGGTGTTTAGATAGATAAAGATTCATGCCGAAAACAGATATTATCGGAACTTACTTTTGGAAGCTGTTCTTCCTGAGAATAAGGCTGCTTATGTCAATGAATGGTCTTATCAAGATCTGCTGCAGGATCAGGGGTCTGACTATGGGCTCCCATGTGAAATTCCTCGGCTTCCCCCGGATACGAAGATTTCCTGAATCCAAAATCATAATAGGGAACAATTGTTCTTTGATTTCCGCAAAACATGCAGATTTTTTTGCAATACACCGTCCATGCACACTGGTTACTCTTAATGGTGAGGCTAGGATAATTTTGGGAGATAATGTTGGCATGACAGCAGTGTCAATCGGTAGTGCTTCAAAAGTAACGATTGGTAATAATGTCAAGATCGGAGCTCTTACAACAATATTCGATACCGATTTTCATCATTCAGATCCGGCAATCAGACTAAACAATGATGTCATGCCAACCAGTCCTGTAACTATCGAGGACAACGTTTTCATCGGTTATAACTGTCTGGTGCTTAAAGGAGTGACTATCGGAAAAAACAGCGTCATAGGAGCAAACAGTGTTGTCATTAATAATATACCCGAAAACTCTGTTGCAATTGGCAATCCGTGCAGGACGATAATAAGAAGGAATTGGGATAGTAATAAATAATAATTTAAAAAATATCTGACAATCAAATATTCTAGCGAAACCGACAAAAAAGAAATCCATGAGCAGAGTGAAAACATATATTGTCTTAATACTAATTCTTATGACAGCAGCATGTACAGATGAAAAAGAGAAGGATGGGGAAAGGATTGTTTTTCTTCACCATAGCACAGGAGAAGCTATCTGGAATGGAACGCCATCTTTTACTTCCAGGGTAATCCGCAAGATCAGCCCAACTTTTGCATATAGGTTTTACAAACAGGCTCCATTACCTTTTATTATTAAAAAGCACAACAGGAAGAATGCAAAAAATTATGTCATAAAAGATCTTCAGTTTCCCATGAAGACTCCTTACGGATGGAAAAATTATCCATTTGATTATTATAATATATGGGTAAAGAATGGACAGGAAGACTTCTATATGGAGGAACCGACTTTGAATAAACTGACCCGGGATTATGATATGATCATATTTAAGCATTGTTATCCCGTAAGCAATATTATGGAGGCTACAGACTCGGCCGATATTAATTCGGAGGTGAAAACACTTCCAAACTACCAGTTGCAATACATGGCACTGAAGGAGAAATTGCACGAATATCCTGATAATAAGTTCCTGTTGTTTACTGCCGCTGCACAGGTGAAGGCAAAGATCACGGAAGAGGAAGCAGAACGTACCGAAGAATTTGTTAATTGGGTTATAAATGAGTGGGACGAACCGGACGATAATATCTTCATCTGGGATTTGTATAACTTACAAACCGCAGGGGACAAATATCTCAAGGATGAATTTGCCTACTCACCGACAGACTCTCATCCCAATCCGAAGTTTTCCGGATGGGCAGTCAAACTGCTTGCCAACAGAATAATAGATGTTATTGAGAATAATGGCAAGTCCACTTTATTGACCGGAGAGCTTTTAGTGACCAGATAGTTAACCTTTGTCAAACCGTTTGGAAAAATTACAGTTATCGGAAAGTTTTCAACATGTGTAACATTTTTGATCGTTTATCGTAAAAATAGCTATATTCGTCAAAATTTTTACGGCATTCGTCAAAATGATATATGTGAGGTTACTTATAGTGATTCCATTCTGGTTCCTGTGGCTCAATGTCTCTGCAACAAACTATTACATCAGTTCTTCAGGAGGCAATGACTCTGAAGACGGGATGTCGGAGTCTTCTGCATGGAAGAGCCTGGATAAAGTAAATGCATCCATGTCTGTATTACAACCTGGCGACAGGTTGCTTTTTAAGAGAGGTGATGTATTCTTTGGCTCATTAAATATAACTAAATCAGGCACAATTGACAGGCCTATAACGATAGGAGCATATGGCAGCGGAGCCAGGCCTCTTTTCACAGGGTCAATCAGGATCACCGGATGGAGGAATGAGGGCGGTGGGATATATTCAAAAACAATCGAAACAGAGGCTCCCGTCAGGATGGTTACATTCAACGGAAAAAACACTCCTATGGGAAGATGGCCCAATGCCGGGTGGATAACATATGACAGTTATAGTGGCAGTACCCAACTCACTGATGCCTTGCTTGCTTCTTCTCAGAATAACTGGACAGGTGCCGAGGTTGTAATCAGAATTAACCATTATACCGTTAATTACAGGCCAATAACAGCTCATAGCGGCACGAGTATTACTTTCGCGTCTACAGTATTTAGCCTAGGGAAAGAGGACAAACTCTGGGGTTTCTACATTCAAAATTCTTTGAGAACACTTGATGTAATTGGAGAATGGTTTTTTAATCCTGCCAATTCCACCTTTTACATGTACTTCGGAAATACTAATCCTGTGGATTATGAGGTTGATGTTGCTACTATAGAGGATGCAATTACAATTACCAAAAACAGAAGTATCGTTGTGGATAATATTGCCTTTATGGGGTATAATGACAATGCTTTTGAACTAAATGCCTGCCCAGACCTGGCGATTCACAATTGTGACATCTCATTTTGCGGCGGGAGCGGAGTAAGCGGAACAGGGTCTGCATCTTCTGGTACTTCAGAAGGATTTGTTTTTAGCAACAATTCTGTCAGTGAAGTTAATGATTGTGGTATAAGGTTGCTGAATTCAAATAATGAAATGCAGTTCGTAAACGCCACCATCAGTGATAATAAACTTGAAAATATCGGGTTAAATCCCGGAGCCGGACAACCGTGGAGTATTTTCTCAAGATATGGTATTCTCATGCACATGACTAGTGCTGACAATGACTACACTATTATTGAATCTAATTCAATCAGGAATGCGGGTTATATCGGCATAGGATTTCAACTCACCAATGTTACAGTAAGAAATAATATTGTAGATGGTTTTTGCCTGGTGCTGGCTGATGGAGGTGGAATATACTCTTACAATAATACCGGATCAACAAGGCATGGTTACGTTCATCATAATATAGTCCTGAACGGGTATGGACAACTTGACGGCACTCCGCACACCAGTGCCAGCATAGCCGGACTCTATTCTGACGGGCATTCCAATGGGTTAAAATGGGAACACAACTCAGTGGCCAATTGTAGTAGAAATGGCTCCTATGGTTATCTTGGGAATGGGAATGATAATGGGACAATTAAGAACAATACTTTCTATAACAACGATAAGCAGATCTATATTAAAGGGGCAACAACACATGAGAACTGTGAAATAACCGGGAATATCTTTTTCGCTAAAGAAACCAGCCAGAAAGCTTTTTATTATTACGATGCGTCAAGCCCACTCGTTTCTTCATGTAAAACAGATTATAACTATTATGCACGACCTATTGATAATGATGCTGATGGATTGATAATAAACTGGTATGGCGGGGCATACAATTATTATACACTTGCCGAATGGAGAAATCACAGAGGCCAGGATGCTAATTCAATAGGATCGCCCTTCAGTATAAATACCACAAGTAAATTAAGATTTGAGTATAACGGTACGGCAGAGACAAAAACAGTTGCCCTTGATGTTCCTTATGTAGATGTGCAGGGAACAAAATATCACAACAGTTTAAGCTTGCCTCCGTATGAATCAAGAATTCTGATTGTCGATCCCAATCCATCTGACATTCCTGTTATTCCCGGATTGGTGAGTGCAGTAATTGAGAATTTAGCCCCCTCCAAACTTGAAATGTACTATAGCTTATCCTTGGCAAATATAATTCCGGCGAATTCTGCCTTCACTGTTATGGTTAATTCTTCGCCCATAAGCGTCACCTCTGTAAGCATCTCAGGCAGCACCGTTACATTGACACTTGAAAGTGCCGTTTATGAAGGAGATAAAGTAACAGTATCCTATAATAAACCATCCTCCAATCCACTCCAGACAACTTCAGGGGGGCTGGCGGAAACAATACTTAACCGCGAAGTTACAAACAACAGCCAGCTGAGAATAAATCAGTCTCCAACTGTTAGCATTTCTTCCCCGGTTGATGGTTCCTCATATGTTGCACCTGCCTCAATTACAATAAATGCTGTAGCGACTGACCCTGACGGAACGATTTCCAGGGTTGAATTCTTCAATGGTAGTGTTAAACTTGGAGAATTGACACAGCCACCTTATTCTTTTAGCTGGACGAATGTTAGTCAAGGTACATATACACTAACTGCAAAAGCCACTGATAACCAGCAAAAAAGTACTTTTTCAAACCCGGTAGCTGTAAATGTTGATAATGAATCAATTACTAACCAGCCTCCGACTGTCAGTATTTCATCTCCAACAAAAAGCACAACTTACGTTGCTCCTGCTACAATTACCATAGATGCTGTAGCAAACGATCCTGACGGAACGATATCCAGAGTTGAATTTTTCAACGGTAATATAAAACTTGGAGAATCGACACTGGCACCTTATTCAATTACCTGGAAGAATGTCAGTGCAGGAACTTATACAATAACAGCAAAAGCCTTCGATGACCAGCAAAAAAGTAATATATCAGATCCGGTAACTGTAGAGGTCGCAAGTGCAACAGTAGTTAACCAGGTGCCGGTAGTAAATATCGTATCACCCCGAAAGGATAAAAAACATAAAAAAAATGATGATATAGTTATTGTGGCTGAAGCAACTGACCCTGATGGTGAAATAAATAGTGTTACGCTGAAGAATGGGATCACCCCAATTGCAGAGCTGACATCCCCACCCTTTGTTTTTGTGTTGGAAAATGCTGACACAGGATCATACTCTATTACAGCTATCGCAACCGACAATCTTGGCGCTGTCTCCTCTTCTGATGTTCTTTTTTTTGAAGTTGAAGAGGTTGTTGAATATGATGCTGATTGGGTGACACTATATCCAAATCCAAATAACGGGATCTTTACCGTAGAAATTACAGACCCTTATGATCTGGAGGAGATGATTCTCAGTATTGTAAGTTCAACTGGTAAAGTAACCCATAGAGAATTTATTCATAAAGGAGAAATAATGAGGCAATTGGCGGTCACAGAATTACCCGGAGGAGCTTATATCTTAATGATAAGTGGTGATAACAGAATTCTGGCTACTAAAAAATTCGTAAGGCTTTAATTGATCTGGTTGTCATCAGCACCGCTTTTCTCACCATTCATATTACAACCTAAATAAGTTCTCATCTCATGAGTAAGGAGATGATAGTCTGTTTATTGTTGAGTGAAAAAATATTAAATGTAATCGCCATGTATTATGTAAATAGTTCTAAGTTCTTATTAGCTGCAGCTGCAATTTATTTTACCCTGACTGCCTGCATGCGACCGGAAGATCCTGTAATACCTGCCCCGTCGGGCCAGATCATAGCAGATCATACTGTAGTTGACAGGTATGATGATATACCTCAGGAGTATATAGACAAGGTAAAGAGGATGTGGTTATCCTATGCAGGTGAATCACATTCGTATGCTGTCAGAGCGGGGTTGAACTATCTTGAGGCCATTGACAGCAAGTATCAGGTTACCACACTAGAGGGTGGAACTCCTACGAGTTATAGTGATAAGTATTTAAGGGCCAGTTGTGCGATGTGGGGAGATTATTCCCATAGTACTGGGTGGATCTATGGCTATGGCGAAGAGGACTGGTTTACCAATGCGACAGCAGTAACAAGGACAAAAGCCGGGATAGCCTATTGTCATGAGCATAATTTAACGATCAGTGCCCTGGGATTTGGATGGTGCAGTGACATGATGTATGGAGATATCAGGAGCAGCTCGGTTGATCCGGAGTATGGGTTTTACTGGTATGGAGTGACGAAGGAGGGTCCGGATGGCAACCGGTGCTGGGGATTGGATGATAGTGATAATGCCATCACAGGTAACAGTGTCAATATGAATACGTATTTGCGGGCCACGCAGGAGTATATTGATTATTGCAGGGTGAACAGTATACCGACGGCAGTATTTTTTACGACGGGCACTGTAGATCCCACTTTTGGTGATTACACTCATGAGCGGGGCTATCAGTCATACATCAAGAATGAGTATATCAGGGATTATGTCAGGGGGGACGAAACGAGGATACTGTTTGACTATGCAGACATACTATGTTATGATGATAACGGGGAGATGACGTCGGCGTCATGGAACGGTCATACCTTTCCCTATATTACGCCAACGAATCTAGGAGATGCGGACATAGGACACATTGGTGAGGAGGGCTCGATAAGACTGGCCAAGGCGATGTGGTGGATGCTTGCAAGATTGGCTGGTTGGGATGGGGAATAATTGTGTTGTTCAGTGTCAGGATGAAAGGTTCTCAGACCTTTTTTATTTTTTTGCCTGTTGCACTGATGGTTAGATTGTCCCTGAATTCATAAACCTGTGGTACCTTATAAAGTGAAAGATGCCTCGAACAATGCTCAATGAGGCTCTCTCTGTTAATAGAACTTATATTCTCCTTCCTGACAGTAACCGTTGCTTTCAGCATTTCTCCCTCGATTTCGTCTTCTACACCTTCAATAGTACAATCTATTACTTCTGGCAAAGCCAGGATAACAGCTTCTATCTCCTTGGGACTGATGCGTTTGCCTCTAACTTTGATTATCTCCTTTGAACGTGCGGTGAGGTATATATAACCATCCTCATCAACGGTGCCAAGGTCGCCTGTATATAGCCATCCGTTGCGGATGGCATTTTTTGTGCCCTCCTCATCGGCAAAGTAGCCCATCATAATATTGTCGCCCCGGGCAATAACTTCGCCGGTATCACCGGGTTTGATCAGCTCTCCCTTTTCATTTACCACCTTTAGTTCCACTCCGGGAATCCCTCTGCCCATAGATCCTTTCCTTCTTTCATAAATCTCCGGCGGGAGCCAGGAGAGCCGGGCTGTTGCTTCGGTCTGACCGTACATTACAATGAACCTTACCTCAGGGTGTGCCTCCCTGAACTCGTCAATGAAGATGGGAGCAAGCTTACCGCCGGCCTGAGTGACATATTTAAGATCGGGGAATTTGGTCTGTTTAAACGAATCTGATTTCCGTAAAAGAATCTGAAAATGACTTGGTACCCCTGCAAATCCAGTGCACTTATAATCAATCAGGCTCTTAAGAACACCTCCCAGGAAAATAAAGGAGTTGTTAAATACAATCGATCCTCCGACTCTCAGGTGAGTATGCAGCAGAGATAAACCGTAACAGTAGTAGAAAGGGAGTACGACCAGCATCCTGTCATCAGGAGTCAGCTGCAGATACTCTACAATTGATGACGTGTTGGCAATCAGGTTTTTATGGGAGATCATTACCCCCTTGGGTTTACCTGTAGATCCTGATGTGAAAATTATCTCAGCACATTTCTCCCGGTCAAATTCGCCATCGGTAGCCTCCGGTGTAAATGAATCATGCATAACAGGCAAAGTATCCGGGAACCATGAAAGCTCAGAATTCAACTCCAACCTCTTTTCTACCTCACGGGTCAGGAAGATCATCTTAGGTTCTGTCAGGTCGTGAATATACCTGTAGTTCTCCTTTTCAATCCCGGGATCAAGTGGGATGCAAATGTTCCCTGACTTGATAATAGCCAGATACATCTTTAGGAAGAACAGGTTGTTGACCGACAGCAGGATAATATGTTTGTCTTTGCCGACCATCTCGTTGATCCACTTAGCGATGTGAATGTACGACGAGTAGAGGTCTTTGTAACTTATCTCTTCCTTCCCGACCAGGAACGGTTTCTCCAGCTGGTAAGTATTTTCAAAGAAATAGTCAATCGCATTCATGGCCTGTTGTTTTATCCGTAATAATAATCCCTTATCGGAGGCATACGCAGATATTCCGTGGTTTTGCGCTTACGCTCGAAATTGCGGAAGAGTGCTTCAACTCGCTTGGTGCTTTCACCCATAACAGCAGCCACTTCGGAAGCAGGATACCCGTTTTCAAACCCGTACCAGAACCTGTCCATCAGATTGAAGGGCAATTGGTAGAAGAACTCCTCCTGGGTCTGCTCCGCTGAATAGGTATCGGTGGTAGGAGTGCGTCCAATTATTCCTTTAGGTATTCCCAGGAATTCAGCAAGCTGGTAAACCTGAGTCTTGTACAGATTGCCTATCGGCATCACATCACCGGCACCGTCACCGTATTTGACGAAGAATCCCTGTTCCTGCTCGTGTTTGTTGGGAGTGCCAATAACACAATAATGAAGTGCTTCAGCATGATAATACAGCATTGACATCCTGGTGCGCTGCTTGAAGTTGGAGGCTGCAACAATCTGTAAATACTCATTTGCCGGAAGTATTTTGTCCTTTGCGTTCCCGGCAGGATCAATCACTGTAAGATAAAAAATGGGAGGGATATTGTTGAACAGGCCGCTCTGCCTGATGCCGATCTTCATCTTCCATGATTTCGGATCATACTCCGGGAAAACACGTTTTACAGCCTCGTCACGCCTCTCGTAGCAACCGAATCCCGACAGGGCACCCGTGATCTCCTCTTTGATGGCTCTCACGCCAAATTGCGCTACAAGTTCCCGGGCAAGGATCTCGCTGTCAGGGCTGGAGTCCTTCTCAGGTAGCATTATGCCCAGGACCTTGTCGGGACCGAAGGCTTTAGCGGCCAGCGCCATGCATACGGAGGAGTCTATCCCTCCGCTTATACCCACTACTGCACCATGTCTTTTAAACCTCTGCAATACGTCTGCACGAAGCTGTTCAATAATATTGTCGACTACCTTTTCGACATTTTCAAGAAGGATAATGTCTTTCGAGAATGATTTTCTTACTGGCATAATGTCTTTTTTATCTCCGGCCACTCCGTCCTGACCGCTGTCGTCCTGGTCATGTTATAACAGGGACTCCCGGTGGGGAAGAAGTAACCTTCTATTTGTTTTCTTCTACTATCTTCAGGTTCCTCAGAGGTCCGTTCCGGAACTCTGAATTATTATTTGCAATAAACTGGCGATGAATCATGTGAGTTGATATCACCGCGGCAAGTACCATGTTGTCCATCTCCGATGCTGCGCCTGCCTTCTCAATCTTAGCCAGTAATGCTGCAACTGACTCGTAGCTGAAAATGCCGGCAAGCCTGGCCATCTTTTCTGAGAGCATCTCATCCACATAATCCGGTCTCTCCTTGCCCATAAAGACGCTGCTGATTGGTGCGCGATATGGCTGTTTTGGTCTTTTAACAATACTCTCAGGGATTCTTCCGGTCATCAGTTTCTTCAACAAATACTTCTCATTCAGTCCGTTGAGTTTAAGTTTATCAGGGAGCGATGAGCAGTACTCTATTACCCTGTAATCGAGGAACGGGTATCGTCCTTCAACCGAGCTGGCCATCGCCATGCGATCACCCTGGGATGATAACAGGTACCCCGACATGAAGACAGTTGTTTCCAGCCACTGTGCTCTCGCCAGCGGAGACCATTCCATGAATGAATCCGGCAACCTGCCCTCAAGATCGGACAAAGGATCATAACTGTTAACAGATTCCCTGATGTGGTCAGAAAAATGTTTCTTGATATGGTTGGAGTTGTTCCACCTCAGGAGATGTGAGTAAAGCGGATTTGCAGTGTCCTCAAGCCTGTATCCGAAGAACATTTTCAGGATGTTGGGACTGGCATTGCGCAGATGAGGTATGTCAGGGTAGATTTTCTTGAGCAGCGTCGGCCGCAATGATGATGAGGGCTGCGAGGCCCAGAATCGCCTGATGATTGCCTCCCTGAAAATATCATAACCGGCAAGAATTTCATCCGAACCTTCCCCGGTAATAACAACCTTGATATTATTATCCCTGACCAGCTTAGACAGGATCAGCATCGGGGTGGGGGCAGTGCGTGTAAGCGGGGTCTCTGAATGCCAGACAACCCGGGGGAATGCCTCAGCTATCTCCTTTGACGTACAGCTTATTGCCCTGTGATTGGTATTGAGGTATCTGACTGCCTCTTCCTGGTATTTGCTTTCATCGAAATCTTTATCCTCGAACCCGATGGAGAATGTATTAAGTACTCCGGGTTCAATATCTTTAATATAGGCAACTGTTGTACTGGAGTCTATCCCTCCGCTCAGGTATGCGGCTACCTCCACATCAGCCCGGAGGCGGATCCGCACTGCGTTGGTGAATAACTCGTTGAATCTATCCAAAGCATCTGAAAGCGATACCGTGGCGTTGCTGTGTGTGAAAGTCAGATCCCAAAACTTTTTGACTATTAATCCTTTCCGGCTGAACTTCATGAAGTGACCTGGCGACAGCTCGCTGATATCCCTGAACGCCGTAGCAGGGGTTAGAGCAGTCCAGAAAGTGTAGATCTGTGCCAGGTTTTCAGGATTGAGTTCGCGCCTGACCTCACTGTTCTGAAACAGCGCCTTGATCTCTGAGGCGAAGTAGAGCGTACCGTTTGCTACAGTGTAGAATAGCGGCCTGATGCCTACGCGGTCACGGGCAATAAAAAGCGTTTCTTCAATCTTATCCCATATAGCAACTGCGAACTGGCCGTTAAGCAGGCTAAGGCATTTTTCCCCGTACAGGGCGAAGAGGTTGACAAGGACCTCGGTGTCAGACTGTGTCTTAAGTTTAATGCCCTTCCTATCAAGATCTTCACGGAGCTCGATATAGTTGAAAATCTCTCCGTTGAATACTATCCAGTACCTGCCGGTCATGTCCGACAGAGGTTGCTGGCCGGAGACAAGGTCTATGATGCTGAGTCTTACATTACCGATAGTGGCAATGGAAGAATGATAGATTCCGCTTTCGTCAGGACCGCGGTAACTGAAGGAGCGGAGCATCTCCTCCACTGCAGGTATGCTGTCGGACTTTCCCCTGTAGTCTATTATCCCCGCTACCCCGCACATTTTTAAGCTGCTGCTTTCCTTTTGATGAATTCAGTTATTGCATTGATCGACTCGAAATTCTCCTCAATAAGGTCAGAGTCAACTGTTTTAATCCCAAATTCCTCCTCAAGATATGTGATTAGCATAATGAATCCCATTGAATCAAAAAAGCCTTCCTTAAAGATCAGTGATTCATTTTTGATCTTTTCGGCATCGGCATGGGAGGTTTGAACAATATAGTTCTTGATTTTCTCCTGCGTGGTGGCTATGTCTACTGTCATAGTTAAATAATGATTTATAAAATATAAGCGGAATATGTTCCTGTTTTATTGTTTATAGTAATTGTCGTAGCGCCCGTATCTGCTCTTCTTCAGGTTGAGGTCGTTGAATACAATATCAAAATCATTGATATTATTTGTCCGGAAGAGATTAAGTACGTCTGTGAATACATCCTTGCGGGTATATTCATTCCTGCAGACGAGAAGGATGAAGGATGCGTATTTAATCATAAGCGTTGCATCTGCTACCAGTCCGGCAGGAGTGGAGTCAATGATCACATAATCAAACTGCTGCTTCAGCTCCTCGATTAGTTCATCCAAAACGCCTGCCTCTATCAGTTCTGAGGAGTTAGGAAGGATGGGTCCTGCCGGGATGAGCCAGAGGTTATCCACATCAGTCTTCTTTATGATTTCCTTGCTGGTAACGTTCCTGACCATATAGTTGGAGAGTCCCACAGAGTTGACGATCTTAAGCTTCTCGTGGAGTGTCGGCCTGCGCAGGTCGCAGTCCAGCAGTACCGTCTTATGTCCTACCGAGGCAATCGATGCAGCCAGGTTGCTTGACACAAAGCTCTTACCATCCTGCGGTTGCGATGAGGTGATCATAAGAACCTTGTGCGGTTCAGATCTGAACTTCAGGAACAGGCTGCTTCGCAGGTTCCTGAACGACTCTGCAATTGATGATCCGGGATAGTCCTTAACCACCGATTCTGTTTTGTAGTAGTTGGTGTATATAAGATTCATGACCGGCTGTCCGATAATTTTCTCCACATCTCTGACGGAAGTAATCTTCTCATTGAAGAAGTTGCGAAGAATGATGTAGAGTGTAGGGATCATGAACGCCATGAAGAGGGCAATGATCCAGTTGAGACTGCTCCTCGGAGCAATTATTGATGCAGTGACATCTCTCGCAGGTTCCAGAATCTCATAGTCAGGGTAATTTGATGCCATTGCGATGGCAGCTTCGGCTTTCTTCTCAAGCAGGAAGGTATAGATCTGGTCGGTGAGGTTAAACTGCCTCTGCATGCTGACCATGTTCAGTTCAGTACGGGGCAGCCTGGAGATTTCACCTGAGAGCTTGCTCTCACGGTAATCCAGTTCGTTCTGTGTCAGGTTGAGAGTGTTAAGGTTGTTCTTAACATTCTCAATTATTGTCTGTTTCTGAAGACGGATCTTGTTTTCAATCTGACCCAGGAAGAGGTTTTTCTCGGCGTTGTTGCTGAGTATGGTTGATCTCTCAGCGTTGAGGGCCAGCATTTCAAGGACCAGGGAGTTCATGATCGGGTCAGCCACATTGGCGGCTGATGGGGGAGCAAGGCCAGCCATATCCTGGTTTTTCTCCATGTAATCGAGGATATAATTGTAATATCGCTCCTGTACCTGGAGTTGTGATCTTTCATTTTCGATCTGCCTCAGTTGTTCCAATGCCTGCTGTCCCTGGTAGCTGAGGTCTGTAACCTGGTGTGCCGACCGGTAATCGCGTAGTTTAGATTCAGATACCGAGAGTGAGTCTGAGATTTCCGATATCTGTGAGTCAATAAACTTTACAGTATTATCAGCGATCTTATTCTTTTTTGAGAGATTGTCGTCAAGGTATGCCTTAATGAAACTGTTCAGGAAATCAATGGTTAGCCTCTTGTTTTCACCGCTGAAAAGAAGGTTGATCAGGGATGACCTGATACTGACAGGCTCTACCTTGAGTCGCTTGAGGTATGACTTGGTAAGCTGGTCGAGATGATAGAACTCAAAAAAGAAATCCGTTTCCTTTGCAGTCTGAGGATTATAAAAATCCCGGTTAAGAGTGACTGAGAACTTGAAATTATATGATGACACGGTCTCGTTAAACGGGCATATAGTGTCTATTCGCAGAACGTTTTTCTCGCTGACGATGGCATTGTCAATAAAATTGTAGTATGCCGCCTCATCTTCAGAAGCAGTCAGCCGGTAGGAATGGTCATCCAGTATTTCGATCTGGAACCTGGTATTGATTGGCTGAATATGTGATTTGTCAAGAGTGACAGTATAGGGATTGCCAAGGTAAACCTGTGCGGATTTCTGGAGAAAACTGTTCTTACCTGCAAAATATCCTATTTCCAGGTTCAGATTCTTAATAGTGGTAGCAATAAGGCTGAAAGAGTTCAGGCTGTTTATGTCATTCTCCAGGTTCCGCGATTCTGCCAGTGCTCCGAGGCCGCTGAACAGGTCGTTTGATCCCAGCATTGATGAGCGTCTGTCCTCCACCGGCCCGATCACCGAATTGACCTGGTAAACAGTAGGTGAAAACTTATTTACCAGGAATGCGGCAAGAAGGCAGATGAAAAAGCTCGCTATGTAGAGGTACTTATATGATAGAGCCTCTGTAATGAATTCCTTTATGTTAAAGGCTTCGCTTTGCGAATCATTATTGATATTGTTTGTCATCCGAAGGGTGGTGTTTAAAATCTCAGGCCTGCGAAGAGGAGAACCGCAATCGCTGTTGAGATAGTTGATAATATTGTTGTATAGGTAATATTGGAATAGCTGGTTGAGATTGCTTTCAGAGGTTCTACGACGATTACATCATTGGGCAATACGTAGTAGTAACTCCTGTTTGCTATCTTTGAATCGGAGAGGTCCAGCCTGTAATGTAATACCTTCCCTTCTTCATTCCTGATAAGGATAACTTTTTTCCGGTCACCGTACCGGGTAATGCCTCCCCCGAGGCCAAGGGCTTCATAAATATTAAGCTTGTCCTGGGTGAATGAATATACTCCCTGGCGCTGGACTTCTCCCATGACAGTCACCTGGTTGTCAACGTATTTAACAATAATCGAAGTCTGGGGAACGTAGTCGCTCAGTGCTCTCTGGATCTTATCCGCAGCATCAGCCGTAGTGAGGTCCACAACATTGATCTTGCCCACGAACGGGAAATTTATATTACCGTCTTCGTCTACCAGGTAACCGATCAGTCCTGCCGTACTGCCGTATGATCCCATTCGCATTTCGTCTGTTGCATTGAAGATCTGGTTTGTCTGAAGGTCAATACTGAGCACCCTTACATAGAGTTTGTCAAAGGGCTTTATCAGTTTCTGTGTTCTGGGGTTGACTGTTGGCTGAGCAAGCTCTTCCATGTCATTGAAATAGCTCAATTGAGCGGTTGGGACACATGACACCGCCATCAGTGCAACAGTTATTAATGTCAGCGCCAATTTTAAGAGCCTGTTTTTTCTTATTCTCATGGTTACTTTCTACTTAATGAATTAAAGTCCGGTTTTATGGAATATGGTTCTGATTGTTTTGAGCAAAATTACAAAATCAAGTCGCAGCGACCAATTATCTATATAAGCTAAGTCAAGTTCCATCCATTTTTCGAATTTAATACTATTTCTGTCAGGTTTGACCTGCCAGAAGCACGATAACCCCGGTTTGACGGATAGTCGCCTGAGCTGCCAGCGCTCATATTGGGTGGTCTCCTCCGGAAGAGGCGGCCGCGGGCCTATGAGTGACATCTCTCCTTTGAGGATATTGAAAAGCTGCGGCAATTCGTCGAGTCCTGTTCTGCGTAGGAATTTTCCAACCTTTGTTACCCTGGGGTCATCAGCTATCTTAAACGCAGGGCCGTCTGCTTCGTTCATTTCCTC
>Ga0209723_1000971_pt1 | contig 48378 bp, 50 predicted proteins | sample BiotimSIPDNA_2_FD_185750 | JGI IMG/M metagenome (GOLD analysis project Ga0209723, IMG submission 185750) | Anaerobic biogas reactor microbial communites from Washington, USA - Biogas_R2 time_0 SIP DNA (SPAdes) (version 2) | ecosystem: Engineered > Bioreactor > Anaerobic > Unclassified | place... | reverse complement strand
GGAACATGGCCGGGGCTTTGCGGTGGTAGCTCAGGAAGTGGGTGTACTGGCTGATAAATCAGCAGTGGCGGTTCAGCATATCCAAGACATGAATGAACAGGTCAACCAGGCCATGCATCGCCTTATCGATCAGTGCAATAATTTGTTAGGCTTTATAGATGAAGATGTGACCAGAGATCAAAAGATACTGGAAGAAGTAGGACAAGCTTATAAAAACGATGGTGAATCCATCCGGAATTTGACCCAACTTCTACAGACTAGTGTGCTGGCTCTGGCTGAATCGACCCAGGAAATCGTAAAAAGTATTGAGTCGACCACTATGACCATTGAACAAACTTCCACTCATTCTCAGGAGATAGCCACTGAAAGTGAGCAGACCTCTCTGGGGGCTGAAGCCATTGCTGAGATCGCTCTGCAAATGCAGGACAGCACCCGTAAGTTGACTGAAATGTTAAGTAGCATACAGAGGTCAGATGTCGTTTTTTAGATCAAACCAAAAACCTTAAATGACGGTTAGAACGCCCGTAACAATACGGGCGTTCTAACCGTCAAAAAAGGCTAATAGCTGCGTTAACTCGGGCAGCCCGTTCAATCGACGTACGCCGTGTACGCCTCAATCACGGGCTTCCCAGTTGCCTTGCTCTTATCCTTTTTTGCTCGCTCTGGCAGGGTGTCGACTTTTTCGACACCCTGAACGCCCGTAACAATACGGGCGTTTTCTATTTGCACCTCGCCTGGAATAATCTCAACCAGGGGCCAATATAATCTAAAAAGTAGAATTAGGGGGAGGTGTAGCCTTGAGACAGCCTGTAAAAAGCTTGGTTTGGATAATGATCTGTTTAGTACTGTTGACTTTGGGCGGGGTCAGCCCGGTTCAGGCCGCGCAGGTAGAGGTAGAAGCTGAGTCCTACGTGTTGATCGATGCCGATTCCGGAAAAGTGTTACTGGCCCAGGATGAACATAAGCGGCTTGCGCCCGCTAGTATGACCAAGTTGATGACTATGATTCTGGCTGCGCAGGATTTGGAAGAGGGCAAAGTCAGTGTAAAAGACAAGGTGATAACCAGTGAAGAGGCCTGGAAAATGGGAGGTTCCCAGATATATTTGGAACCAGGCGAAGAGATGACTTTCGAGGAAATGATGATAGCTGTCGCGGTGGGTTCAGCTAATGATGCCAGTGTGGCGATAGCTGAACACCTGGAAGGGACCCACCAGAATTTTGTTGACCGTATGAATCGGCAGGCCAAGATGTTAGGGTTGAAAAACACTAATTTCGTAAATGCCTATGGCTTGTCCGCGGAAAACCATTACAGCAGTGCCTATGACATGGCCGTCATGGCTCGTTATGCTCTGCAATATCCGAAGATTTTGGAATACACTTCTATCAAAGAGTACAACTTGCGACAAGGTGAATTTAAGCTTTATAACACCAATAAGTTGCTATGGTGGTATGAAGGAGCAGACGGCTTCAAGACAGGATGGACCAATGAAGCCAAATACTGTTTAACAGCGACGGCCAAAAGAGATGGACTGCGTTTGATCGGTGCGGTCATGGCATCACCCAAACAGCATGGCAATCACCGGGATATGATGAAGTTGTTCAACTATGGCTTTGCCAAATATGCTTATAAAAACTTTTTTAGTCGAGGCAGTGTCTGCGGCGTTGTCAGCGTCGGAAAAGGTATAGGAGATAGTGTTGAGGTGATCGCCGAAGATGATGTAGGTGCCATAGTAGAAAAAGGTCAAGAAGAGAAGATTACTACCGAAAAACGACTTCAAACCTACATTGATGCGCCGGTAGAACGCGGCCAGAAACTAGGGGAGATGCGGGTATACCATGACGGGGATCTGGTGAAAGAAGTCAATTTGATAGCCGCCGCCGATGTACCCAGAGGCGGACTGATCAAGGAAATAATGAAGATGCTTGCCGAAACTTATCTATTGTAAATGGAATTTTGTGGAAGGTAAATATCTTCGCCCTGTAGAAAGATAAGCACACAATAAATTATGAATAATGACGCTCTGATGGGGAGGAGATATGCAGGTGAATGCAGACTTCAAACAGGTTCGTGACACCTTGGTGGTTCGCATCTCGGGAGAGTTGGATATGCTGGTGGCCGACCAACTGCGTCAGGAAATTGACCGCAGGCTGGACAACACCAGCATTAGTACTCTCATCCTAAACTTAGAAAAGGTCTCGTTTATTGACAGTTCGGGGTTAGGGGTGATTATCGGTCGGTATAAGAAGGTAAGCGCTCAGCAGGGGAGAATGTATATTGTGGGTGCTTGCCCGCCGGTGGAAAAGATACTTCACTTCTCAGGAATCAATAAGCTGGTGCCCCTGTACAGGAGTGAAAAAGATGTGGTCAGTAATTAAGGGGAGGTGGACCAGCCCTGGGCTGGAACTGCGCATGAATGTTAAAAATTATGTACGCTTTGAGTTCAGCAGTATGCCGGAAAATGTGTCCTTTGCCAGGTCATGTGTGGGAGCATTCGCCGCGCAATTGGATTGCACTTTAGAGGATATTGAGGAAATCAAACTAGTGGTTTCCGAAGCAGTCTCTAATAGTATCATTCATGGTTATAATGGCTCTACCGACGGGAAAATTGAGGTCATGGCCAGTATATTCGACAACGGCAGCCTGGAAATCATCGTGAAAGATTTTGGCCGTGGTATCGAGAATGTCGAGCAGGCTATGGAGCCTACATACTCCAGCGACTCATCCCGTATGGGACTGGGTTTTACTTTTATGCGTTCTTTTATGGATGAAATGGATGTGATCAGTGAGCCGGGTCAGGGGACAAGCGTCCGCATGTTGCGCTTTTTTCCTTCTCAAAACCATCAGGCCATGGCGTAAGGGGGGAGGTTTATGTCCTCAACCCATTCCTATCAAGATAATGATGAGCTTCTGATAAGAGCCCAACAGGGAGATGAAGAGGCCCGGGAATTGATATATTCGGCCAATGTCGGCCTGATCTACATGGTTTTGGAAAGATTTCGCGGTACTTCCTATGACCACGAAGATTTGTTTCAAGTGGGTTCCATCGGGCTTTTGAAAGCTATCGATAAGTTTGATTTTTCCTTTCAAGTGCGGTTTTCCACTTATGCGGTTCCTATGATAATTGGGGAAATCAAAAAGTTTCTGCGTGATGATGGCATGGTCAAAGTACAGCGCAGTTATAAAGAATTGTATGGCAAGATCCGTTGGGCGCAGGAAAAACTGCGCGGTGATCTGGGCCGGGAGCCAAATGTTAGTGAGATTGCCGCTTGTCTGGAAATGGACAAGGAAGAAATCGTATTGGCCATGGAAGCCTGCCAGGCACCGGCGTATATCCAGGATGTTATTCCCGGTGAAGAGAAGGATCAAGGCTCCCTTTTGGATCGTCTGGCCTCGGAAGAGAATACGGTCAGGATTTTGGAGCAAATGGCCTTGCGTGAGGCTTTGAGCAAGTTGGATCATCGTGAGCAGGAGGTTATTCTACGGCGTTTTTTCAAAGACGAGACTCAGGCTCTGATAGCGCAGGATCTGGGAGTCTCTCAGGTGCAGATCTCACGTATAGAGAAAGCCGCGCTGCAGAAGCTAAAGAGCCTGCTGGGCGATCAGATCATCGGCTGATAAAAGACTGTAGTGCATAAACCTTTTCTTTTCTAACCAAGCTAACCATAGCTAATTAGAAAAGGAGGACGAAAAATTGCAAGTAAAGGTTGCTGAAATCGTAGCCGAGTCCCATAACGGCTGGCAGGATGCTGTAGAGAATGCGGTGGCAGAGGCCTCGCGTAGGTATCCCAAGGTTACTGGTGTGGAAGTATATAATTGGACCGCAGATTGTCAGGATAACAAAATCATCGAATACAAAGCTAATATCAAAGTTGCCTATGTGGAATAAAAGCTAGTTCTAAAGCAGCACCCTATGACCGGGGTGCTGCTTTTTGCAGGGAATAAAGGCTGTATCATTGGCCAATAATAATTCTGGTAAGGGAGGCGACACCTTAGTGAATACGTCTGCGGATCAAATTAAAAAGATAGAAGCCCAGGAATATGAAGACCTGGTAAGTCAGACCAAACCCAAACCGACCCTGCTGAAAAACTGCATCTGGGCTTTTGTGATAGGTGGTCTGATCTGTACTCTGGGGCAGGTGATCCTGAATTACTTTATTGGTCAGGGGTTGACCAAACTGGATGCCGGGTCAGCCACATCGGTGGTCTTGATCTTCCTGGCCGCTCTGTTTACTGGTTTGGGATGGTATGATGTCCTGGGCAAACATGCCGGTGCTGGTTCCATCGTACCTATAACCGGCTTTGCCAATGCCATTGTGGCTTCGGCCATGGAATTCAAACGGGAAGGGTACGTTTTTGGGGTGGGGGCGCGCATTTTCACTGTGGCCGGTCCTACGCTAGTATTTGGATTTGCTGTATCCATATTGATTGGGCTGATCAAAGTAGTTTTTTCTTAAAAAGGTGGTTACGTATGGTCAACCAGAAAAAGCAGGGATTGCAGACCATCATATTTGAGGAACCTCCAGTTTTAACAGCCTGGGCAACCATTGTTGGCCCCAAGGAAGGGGAAGGCCCCTGGAGATCGGATTTTGACTGGATCATGGAAGACTATGAGTTTGGCGAGAGTAGCTGGGAAAAAGCTGAAAGTAAACTATTGCGAGAAACGGTCAAGCTGGCTGTCAGTAAAAAGAATTACCAACCCGAGGATATAGAACTTCTGGTGTCAGGTGACCTGTTGAATCAGATTACTTCCTCTAGCTTTGCCGCCCGTGAACTGCAAATACCTTTCCTGGGCATGTACGGGGCTTGTTCTACTATGGCGGAAGCTCTTCTGACTGCAGCGATGGCTATTGATGGTGGATATTTCGAACGGGTAGTAGCTGCGGTGAGCAGTCATCATTATTCCGCTGAACGTCAATTCCGTTTCCCAACTGAGCAGGGCGTGCAGCGTTCCATGAGCAGCCAGTGGACTGTTACCGGAGCCGGGGCAGTGGTTTTGGAAAAAGGTATCTATGGCGGCCCACGCCTGACCTGTGCCACTATCGGCAAAATCATCGATCTGGGGCAGAAGGACGCCAATGACCTGGGAAGTGCTATGGCACCCGCGGCAGCTGATACTATAAAGACGCATCTAAGTGATACCAACCGACCTTCCGACTATTACGACTTGATTGTAACCGGTGACCTGGGCAAAGTTGGCTCAGCGTTGCTGAAACAGCTCTTCATCAAGAATGGAGTTGTGCCAGAGCCTAATTACAGTGACTGTGGAGTTCTCATGTTTAATGATAACCAGGATGTTCATGCTGGAGGCAGCGGTTGTGGGTGCTCAGCCTCTATGCTGTGCGGACCGCTGCTGAAAAAAATGGTACAGGGCAAGATAGAACGTCTTTTATTGGTGGCTACCGGGGCTCTTATGAGTCCTACCACTTCCTTTCAAGGCGAAAGTATACCGGGTATAGCTCACGCAGTAGCACTGGAAAATCCATAAGCGGGGTGGAGTACTATGAGTTCATTAGTGACAGCTTTTCTAGTGGGAGGAGCCTTATGCTTGATTGGCCAGCTGGTTATGGATCTGACCAAACCGGCCATTACACCGGGACATATTCTGGTCGGTTATATAAGTATCGGAGCTCTGCTGAGCGGCTTGGGACTATATCAACCGTTGGTGGATCTGGCGGGTGCCGGTGCTACTGTTCCCTTATCAGGTTTTGGTCATACTCTCACCCAGGGAACCTTAAAGGCTGTGGAAGAAAGTGGCCTTTTGGGAGCTATATCCGGTGGTGTAGAGGCAAGTGCAGCTGGAATTACGGCAGCTATTCTTTTTGGCTATGTAGCAGCAGTTTTGTTCGATCCCAAGGGTTGATCCAGTGAATGATAATCCAGCCCGGATTCGCGTAATTATTGTCACCGATGGAGATTGGACAGCCCGTAAAGCAGTGGAGACTGCGGCCCGTGCCTTGAAACTCTACCCGCTTAAAGCTGTAGCTGGAAACCCTAAGCCTTTAACCGGCCCAGAGGCACTGCAAATGATATTGCAAGCTCCCCGGGAGCCTGTAGTACTGATGGTGGATGATTTGGGCCACAAGGGGGTAGGGGCCGGGGAACGAGTTATTGAGTATTTGTTGTATCAGTCTGAACAGGTAAAAGTTTTAGGGGTTATAGCGGTGGCCTCCCACTCGCGAGCGCGGGGTACTCAGGTAGATTACTCAGTAACGGGTGATCTGCAGGTAGTTAAAGGTCATCCGGTATCCAAGGAAGGAACACTCGAACCACCCCGCCACCGCCGTCTGGAGGGAGATACTGTCCAGATACTGGATCGCTACCCAGATCTGCTGGTAATTGGCTGCGGAGATCCCGGTAAAATGGAGGGGCAGGACAGTGTTGTCAACGGAGCCGAGGTGACCCGCAAATGCTTGGAATTAATTCTGGAAGGAAGCGATTTCCTTGCGCAATAAAGGCAAGCATCTCTATTTAGGGCGGAATTATACAGACAATCTGGATCTGTTCAAAAAGGAACTGGGGGAAGGCGAAAGTTTCGACATTATTGTGCGCGAGATGCGTATAGTGGGACGGAAGGCCGCTTTTATCTGTATTGATGGTTTTGTCAAAGACGATGTTCTTACTCTAGTTATGAAGGCGCTCCTAGATCTGCCCCGGAAAAACTTTGGCTTCACCACCATTAAACCTGTGTTAGAACGGACTATCCCTTATGTGGAACTTAGTACCGAGCAGCAGGTAGATGAGTTGATCTATCTGGTAATGGCTGGGGCTATCCTTTTGATTGTGGATGGCTCAAACGAAGCCTTCGTTATCGATGCTCGCACCTATCCTTCCCGCAATCCGGAAGAACCGGATATTGAAAGAGTAGTACGCGGTTCTCGGGACGGTTTTACGGAGACCCTGGTCTTTAATACTGCTCTGATCCGCCGGCGGATCCGGGATCCCAAACTGCGGGTGAAGCTGCTAAAGATGGGACGCAGATCCAAAACTGACATATGTCTGCTGTATCTCAAGGATGTGGCGGATCCTGCTCTGGTAGATGATTTGACCAACCGTATAGAGGCCGTGGAAATCGATGCTATTCCCATGGCGGAAAAGTCAGTGGAAGAACTGATCACACCGGGAAACTGGTGGAATCCCTTTCCAAGAGTTCGTTATACGGAACGCCCTGATGTGGCCGCGGTACACTTATTGGAAGGACATATCCTGATCCTGGTGGATACCTCACCCAGCATCATAATTGCCCCGGCGACCTATTTTCATCACATCCACCATGCCGAAGAATATCGGCAGAATCCCGCTGTGGGGGCATATATTCGCTGGGTGAGATTTATAGCCATATTGATGTCTGTTTTCGTTACTCCCCTGTGGTTGTTGGCGGCATTGGAACCGGGGATCCTACCCGCCTGGCTGAAATTCATAGGTCCAGAAAAAGTGGGTGAGATCCCCTTGCTGGCTCAGTTTTTGTTAGGGGAAATAGCCCTGGATTTTATGCGCATGGCAGCTATTCATACTCCTTCTCCTTTGGCAACTGCTTTGGGTGTAATTGCCGCTCTGCTTATTGGTGAGGTAGCTACGAACATTGGTCTGCTTATTCCGGAAGTTATTCTCTATACGGCGGTAGTGGCGGTGGGGTCATTTAGCACTCCCAGTTACGAACTATCGATGGCCAACCGGTTGGTACGGCTGTTCTTATTGTTGGCAGTGGGATTGTTCCAGGTACCCGGTTTCTTGGCAGCTTTACTCATTGTTTTTGTGCTGGCCAGTCTGACCAAATCATTCGGGGTGCCCTACTTGTGGCCTCTAATTCCACTAAATTGGCCGGCCCTAAAAACCATCCTGGTACGCTCACCCGTACCTATCCAGAATCGCCGACCCAGTGTACTGAACACTCGCGATGAGTGGAGGCAACCTGCTCCAGCTCTGAAACGAAGGAGGTCTTAACATGCTGAAAGTAGGAATACCACACAGTCTTTTTTATTTCTATTACTATCCCCTCTGGAAAACCTTTTTTGAAGAACTGGGGGCCCAGGTGATAAAATCCCATCCCACCAGTCGACTGACCGTTGATCAGGGGGTGGGGCTGGCGGTTGATGAAGCCTGCTTGCCCATCAAAATATATTTTGGTCATGTTAAAGAGCTGGCGGAAAAGGGGCTTGATTATCTATTTGTGCCCCGGTTAGTAAGCGTGGAACCCAAAGGCTTTATATGCCCAAAATTTATGGGTCTGCCGGATATGATCAGAGCTAGTGTTCCTAATTTGCCACCTTTAATAGATATCACCATCGATATAAGCAAGACCGATAGATATCTGCAACGAGATATTATCCGGGTAGCCAGATTGTTTAAGGCCAGCCCCAAAAGTGCCAGGCAAGCCTACCAGCGCGGCTGGCAGGAATTAAGGTTTTGCCAGGCCCTAGCTGCCCAGGGGCTGACACCCCAGGAAGCCATTAGAGTGTGGGAAGGAGAAGAGGTAATCAGGTCTGATGCACCCCAACTGCGGCTGGGAGTTCTGGGACATGGTTACTCTCTTTATGATGATGTGATAAGTATGAATCTAATAACCCACCTGCGCGCTCTGGGGTGTGAGGTGGTCTTGGCCGAGCATGTTGATCCCCAAAATATCGAGATCCATGCCGCCACTTTGCCCAAGCGGATGTTTTGGACTCTAGGACGCAAAATGGCGGGCAGTGGGCTTTATTTCGATCAGGATGAGCATATTGACGGCATCGTATATTTAGCCTGTTTCGGATGTGGGCCGGATTCATTGATTGGAGAAATAATAGAACGCCGCATGAACAAACCTTTTATCATGCTGACGGTGGATGAGCACACCGGAGAAACAGGTCTGCTGACCCGTCTGGAGGCATTTGTGGATATGATCGAGCGTCAAAGGAGGACAACTGTTGAAAATCACTTTTCCGCACATGGGTAATGCTCACATCGCTATAAAAGCATTGCTGGCCGGTTTGAAGCTGGAGGTTATCCCACCTCCTCCCATAACCAAACGAACCATGGAACTGGGGATCAAGCATTCACCGGAATTCGCTTGTCTGCCCTTAAAAATCAGTGTGGGTAGTTTTATCGAAGCTCTGGAACAGGGTGCTGATACGGTACTAATGGCAGGCGGATGGGGCCCATGCCGATTCGGCTACTATGCTCAGGTGGAGCGCGACATCCTAAAGGATTTGGGCTATTCATTCCGGATGGTTGTCCTGGAGGCTCCCGATTTCAAACTATCCGAACTCCTTAACCAAATTAAAGATTTATCTCAAAAGGTCACCACCCTGGAAGCTGTCCAGGCTACTCGATTTGCCTGGTTTAAGCTCAACGCAGTGGATCGTCTGGAATTTTGCCTTGCCAAGATGCTGCCCCGGGTCATCAATAAGGAGGAGGTTCTGGCAATATATCGACAGGCTCTGCAAGAGATTGACCAGGTCACTACCCGCCCTCAAGTAAACCAAGTCACCAATAAGAGCACAGCTGAAATGGAACAGCTGCAACAGCATGATCAGCCTTTACTACGGCTCGGCCTGGTAGGGGAAATCTACACTATCCTGGAACCTGCCTGCAATTATGATATCGCTGAGCAACTGGGCCGCATGAATGTTGAAGTCTACCGCTCTGTTTACATTAGTGATTGGGTCAATGATCACTTATTAGGGGGCTTGGTGAAGCCATCCAATCGGCGTGAAATCTTGACTAGTTCTCGCCCTTACTTAAATTATTTTGTGGGTGGTCATGGGCGAGAAACAGTCGGTAATGCTGTGAAACTTGCGCGTCAGCATTATGATGGCATTATCCAAATCGGCCCCTTGACCTGCATGCCAGAGATCGTAGCTCAGTCAGTGCTGGGAGAAGTAGGGGAAAAGGAAGGTATTCCGGTAATGACTATGTATTTTGACGAACATGCTGGAGCGACGGGAATACAAACCCGACTGGAAGCTTTTGTTGACATGTTGCAGCGGAGAAAGAAATCAAATCAAGTGTGGGAACAGGGGGAACAGCTTAATGCGCATGTACCTGGGTGTTGATATTGGCTCAGTCAGCAGTAATTTTGTTTTGCTCGATGATAGGGGGAGAATGAAAGCTAAGATCTATCTACGTACACAGGGGAATCCGATCCAAGCCGTGAAACAGGGCTTTTCGGCCATCAATAAAGAGTTGGATGAAGTGGGGGGAGAAATTGCTGGAGTTGGTGCTACCGGCAGTGGTCGGCTTTTGGCGGGCGTACTCTTGGGAGCTGATATTATCAAAAATGAGATCACTGCTCATGGGGTGGCAGCATCCTGGTTGTATCCTGATGTTCGTACCATTATTGAGATTGGTGGTCAGGATTCCAAAATAATTTTGCTCAAGAATGGAATAGTAAATGATTTTGCTATGAATACCGTATGTGCTGCCGGTACCGGTTCGTTTTTGGATCAGCAGGCCGCCCGTTTGAATATTCCTATTGAAGAGTATGGCGAGCGTGCTATCACCTCTCGTCAATCGGTGCGTATAGCCGGAAGATGTGGTGTCTTTGCTGAATCTGATATGATCCATAAACAACAGATGGGATATCCGGTGGAGGATATCCTCATGGGCCTATGTGATGCTCTGGCCCGCAATTACTTAAACAATGTGGGCAAAGGTAAAAAGATTGAAGAGCCGGTTGTCTTCCAAGGAGGAGTGGCTGCTAATCTGGGCTTAAAACGCGCCTTTGAGCATTTGCTGGGTTTGCCGGTGCATATTCCCGAACATCATGAGGTAATGGGTGCCATAGGTGCAGCCTTACTGGCCCGGGAGACCATGGAATACAGCCCATCTCCCAGCCAGTTTAAAGGAAATGCTTTTGTTATGGATGGTGAAATCACTAGCAGCAGTCAGGAATGTAGGGGGTGTCCCAATCTGTGCGAAGTAGTATGTATTCGTCGTGATGGAGTACCTCTGGCCTTCTGGGGAGACCGCTGTAAAAAGTGGGAATCCACCCTGACCAAAAACCGACCCATCCGTTCCGTGATCTAAGCTGAACCCCCTACGCTGGTTGCAGCAGATCCAGGATCTTTTCTTTGATGGATTGCTGATCGTGGATATCCAACTGTGGCGGGATGATGAACTCCTGCAGAATTGCCGCCGGACGGGCTGACAACACTAAAATGCGGTCGGCTAGCAGCAGGGCTTCCTCAATGTCATGGGTGACAAACAGGATCGAGCAGCGGTAGCGAGATTGAAGTTGTTTGAGCCACAGGTGCATGCGTCTTCTGGTTATAGCATCCAGAGCGGCAAATGGTTCATCCAGAAGGAGAATATCGCTGGCAAATAAATAAGTACGTAGCAGAGCAGCCCGTTGACGCATGCCGCCGGAGAGCTGCCGAGGGTAGTAATTGACAAAACCACTCAATTCGAATTCTTCCAAATGCTGTTGGGCAGTGTGGCGGGCTTCCTTTTTGGACACACCTTTCAACATTAATGGGATGGCTACATTATCTAAAATGGTGCGGGAGGGAAGGAGCAGATCTTTTTGTTGCATGTAGCTCATCCGCCCGGTTTTACCGGTCCAGTTTCGCCCATCAACATAAATTTGGCCTTCGTCAGGGGGGATCAAGCCAGCTACAATGTTTAACAGGGTACTTTTACCGCAGCCGCTGGGGCCCAATATTACCACTGCTTCATGTCGGTTTACCGACAGGGAAACATTATTGAGGGTATGCACTAGCCCCAGGGTTTTGCTGACATTGCGAATTTCCAGATAACTCATGCTCCGCTCCTATTCAGGCAGAAACTGATTAGTAAAAGCCTTTTCAGTGTCTATGTTTTGTTCTATCAGTTGGTTTTCAAACATAAAGTCAGCATATAATTTCCATACCTCAGCCTTCATCTCACCCCAGCGGGGCGCATCAGCTTGATACTGCTGGGCCAGATATTCCTGACTGTTTATCACCAGCTCATGATCAAGTTCAGGTACTGCTTTCAGAAAAAGATGAGCTGCTCCCTGGGGATCATCAATGGCGTACTGATAGCCTCGGGTGGTGGCCCGCATGAACTTCTCGATCAATTCTGGGTTTTGTTGGATCTGCTCCTCGCTGACAATGATCACGGGGGTATAGAAATCCAGGGCGGGATGCTCCTCCCTTAATTCGATGAAGTTTAGATCAACACCTCTTTGCTGAGCTTCAATCCCAGTCCATCCCCAATAGATCATGGCAAAATCAACATCGTTTTCAATACTGGTAAAGAAGTCACTGCTACCAATATTGAGCAAGTCAACTTTGGAAAAGTCAGCACCTTTTTGGTTCATGATCGCTTTAATAATAGCCTCTTCTGCCGGGGATCCCCAGCCTCCGTAAGTCTTGCCTTCGAAATCGCGGGGATCGGTAATGTTTTTATGAACCGGTGAAGCAAAGCCCGAGGTATTATGCTGGATCACAGCGGCAATGGCTACCACCGGTAGGTCTTGTGAGCGGGCTACCGTTACTTCTTCCTGGTAACTGATACCGAAATGGCCCTGACCGGCAGCTATCAACTGAGATGCTCCACCATCACTGGGCTGGATGATCTCAATATCCAGTCCTTCTTCCTCATAGTATCCCATATCCCGCGCCACGAACAATCCGGTGTGGTTGGTATTGGGAACCCAATCCAGAATTACCGTGACCTTGGTCAACTTGGGGCTGCTGTGATCCGGGGCTTGACAGCCGCTGAGTGAAGTGGCTATCAAGAGCACAGCCAGGACGAGTATCACCTTGTTTCGCATTTTGAAGCCTCCCTTTTATTAATTCCAGGTTTCTTGGAGCAGATATTCACGGTTCCAGGGGATCAGCCAATATTCCAGCCAATCAATGAACTTCACTAACAGATAACTGATCAGGCAGATCACCAATACCGCCGCCAGAACCTCATCTATGGCAAAAGCTTTTTGCTTAATGGTCATAAAATACCCCAGTCCCCGCTGAGCTCCTACCCATTCGCTGATTACGGCAGCCATCAAACTGTAGGTAGCAGAGATGCGCACTCCGGTGAAAAAAGAGGGCAGGGCAGCAGGTATTTTCACCATGAAGAAAGTAGCCAGATTGGAAGCCCCCATAGAATGAAACAGGCTGAGTTGATCTGGGTCAACTTCATCCAGACCATTGAGGAGATTGATGACAATGGGAAAGAAACAGACCAGAACCACAATGACTATTTTGGGCGTTATTCCCCAACCTAGCCATAGAGGCAGCAGAATAGCCAGGATTATCAAGGGGATGGTTTGCGACAGGATCAAAAGGGGATAAACCATGCTATACAGCCAGGTCACACTATGTAAAAGCATAGCAATCACAAAAGCTACAACAATGGACAGCAACAAACCTGTTAAAGCCTCTCCCAACGTCACTCCCGTGTGAACCAAGAGCAGGTGGCGTACATCATAGGCTGCTATAAGAACTTGACTGGGGGCAGGTAGAATATAATCGGGAACCTGAAAAAAGCGCACAGCCGCCTCCCAGAGCAACAATAAGCCAACTATGGAGAAATAGGGTGCTAATTGCTCAACGGTATTTTGGGTTTTTTTCATCCACGGTCACTCCATCCGGCTTATTCTAAAAAATAAAGCGACTGCTCCACCTGAAAAAGGATAGAGCGGCCGCAGTTATCGCAATTTGGTTCCTACGCTGGCATTACCCAGATCAGGTTCCAGGGTCTGGACGACACAGTCCACTCTCAGCCGGATTTCTCCAACTCCCCTTTTTCAGTTAATCTCATTATAGGTATCGGGTCGACATCGGTCAAATATGTTTTGATGATTATGTCGATAGAAAAAACCAATCGAGCACTTGCCCAACTCAGTTTTAAGTGCTACACTAAACCAAGCTTTTTGAAAGCTTAGCTTAGATTAGATGAGAGGAGACCGATGAGATGAGTAGAGAACAACTCACCAAAATTGTGCTGCCTGAGGATAAGATGCCTCGCTTTTGGTACAACATCCAGGCGGATATGCCCAATCTTCCTGAACCTGGATTAAATCCCCAAACCAAACAACCATTGACACCGGCTGATTTAGAGCCTATATTTGCACGCGAACTGATTGCTCAAGAAGTATCCACGGAAAGATTTATTGAGATCCCGGTTGAGGTGCAGGAGCTTTACAGACAGTTCCGGCCTTCACCTCTGTTTCGTGCTCGCCAGTTGGAAAAAGCTCTGGATACCCCCTGCCGTATTTACTACAAATATGAAGGGGTTAGCCCGGTAGGCAGTCATAAGCTAAATTCCGCCCTGCCCCAGGTTTTCTTTAACAAAGTTCAGGGTATTAAGCGCCTTACTACTGAAACCGGTGCTGGCCAGTGGGGAACGGCTTTGTCTTTGGCCTGTAAACAATTTGGACTGGAAGCCATGATCTATATGGTAAAGATCAGTTTCACCCAAAAGCCTTATCGTCGTTCCATCATGGAATTATACGGGGGAAAATGTGTGGCCAGTCCCAGTACCCTCACCGAGAGTGGGCGCTCTGAATTAGCCAAAGATCCTAATACCCCCGGATCTCTAGCCATGGCCATAAGTGAAGCGATCGAAGATGCTCTTCAGCGTGAGGATACCAATTACTCGCTGGGCAGCGTTTTGAATCATGTCTGTATCCATCAGTCTATTATCGGCCAGGAAGCTCGCCTCCAGTTAGAAATGGTCGATGATTATCCGGACATAGTTATCGGTTGTTGTGGAGGCGGCAGTAATTTTGCGGGTATAGCTTTTCCATTTGTGCCTGATAAATTGGCGGGTAGAAATATCCGCTTGATTGGGGTCGAACCCGCCGCCTGTCCGACTTTGACCAAAGGTGTATTTGCTTACGACTTCTCTGACACCTCCGGGTTGACACCTATTATGAAAATGTATACTCTGGGGCACAATTTCACACCCTCAGGCATCCATGCCGGCGGACTACGCTTCCATGGCGAATCGCCCCTGGTCAGCCAGCTTTATCATGATGGTTTGCTAGAAGCGGTGGCAGTCAAACAAAATGCTACCTTTGCGGCGGCTATGATATTTGCCCAGACGGAAAGCATTGTACCGGCACCAGAGTCAGCCCATGCTATTCGCACTGCCATCGATGAGGCCTTGCAGGCCAAAGAAGAAGGGGTCAGCAAAACTATACTCTTCAATTTAAGTGGTCACGGGCACCTGGATCTGTATTCCTATGATCGCTATTTGTCAGGAGAAATGGAAGACATCGAGTTTTCCGAAGAAGACCTCCAGGAAAGCCTGAAGAGCCTACCCCAGATATAAAACACAAAAACCTTAACCCTGGCCAAGGTCAGGGTTTTTTTATGTCTATTTGCATCGACCAGCATCTTCCATGTATGATAATATCAGCATTTACAGGGGGAAATCGATCTGAAACGTTTGCAAGTTATAGCAGGACTGCTGATACCGGGACAGCCGGCGGCTGATATTGGTGCCGATCATGCTCTTTTGTCGATATATCTGATAGAGCAGCAAATTGTTCCTCGAGTCATAGCTACTGAGCTAGGGGACGGCCCCTATCAACGATTATGTAAGGCAATTACTAACAGTCCTTATGTCAATCATATCGATGTGCGTCAAGGAGATGGCCTCCAGCCCCTGCTACCAGGGGAAGTAAAGAGTGTAGTCATGGCTGGTATGGGAGGCGATACTATGGTGCAGGTACTCAGTTATGATTGGATTAAAGCCAGCAGCTTTGACAGCTTCGTTTTTCAGCCCATGAGCCGACCGGGTGCCTTGCGTGGGGCTTTGGCCCGGCAAGGTTGGATACTCACTGACGAAAAGCTGGTGCAGCAAAACCATCATTTTTTCAATATTTTAGTAGCCCTTCCCGGTGGACAGCCCTATCACCTCTCTCCTCTGGAACTGGACATAGGGCCAATTCTGCTCCACCAAACTGATCCTGCGGCCCAGGCTTATCGACAGCTGTTTTGGAGAAGTTATCAGCGCACTCGCCAGAGCTTAATTCAGAGTAAAACTAATCGCAGCAATCACTTGCTGAAGGAAGTGGATAGTAAACTGGAAGCATTGGAGGTGTATTTACCATGAAAGCTCGAGTAAAGGACATTGCTGCTCTGATGGAGAAGCATTACCCATTGGATTTGGCCGAACAATGGGACAATGTTGGATTACAGGTAGGTTCAATGGGGCGTGAAGTAGCCAAAGTGGTGGTGGCTTTGGAACTTGATCACCAGGTATTGGATCAGGCTTGGCAGGAGAATGCCGACCTGATAATTACGCATCACCCCTTAATTTTTAAGGCCTTATCCAGTATTAAAGTCGATTCACCGGTGGGAAGCTTGATTCGCAAACTCATTATGGCTGACATCAGTCTATATGTAGCCCATACCAATTTGGACAGCGCCTCTAAAGGAGTAAACCAAATACTGGCTGAGAGGGTTGGTTTACTAGACATTGGACCGTTGCCACTGAGAACCGCTGGTAGCTATGAGACTTTGTACAAACTGGTAGTCTACGTACCACTTACACATGTGGATGAGGTTCGCGCAGCTATCAGCAGTGCCGGAGCCGGTTTTATCGGCAATTATTCGGAGTGCACTTTCCAATCTCTGGGTGTGGGTACTTTTAGACCGGGGCCAGGTACTCAACCTTTTATCGGCCAGACCGGCCAATTGGAAAAGGTAGACGAATTTCGTTTGGAAACTATCTGCCCACAGCATCTCTTAAAATCGGTCATTGAGGCTATGCAGCAATCGCATCCTTATGAAGAAGTGGCTTATGATGTCTATAAACTTGAAAATTCCGGAACCATGTATAGCCCAGGAAGGACAGGAAGGCTGTCTCAGGCGGTCACTTTAGGCAAGTTAGCTGAACAGGTGCAGTCCCAATTGAACTTGCCTGCTCTAAGACTTGTAGGAGATAGGGAACATTTGGTGCAAAAAGTTGCGGTAGTCGGTGGTTCCGGAGCCAGCTTTATAAAGGAAATCGCCGGGCAGGCTGATGTGCTGATCACCGGTGACTTGAAATACCATGAAGCCAGAGATGCGGCAGCCTTAGGATTAGCCATGATCGATGCCGGCCATCAGGCAACTGAAGAACTGGTGGTGCAAGAGGTGTGTCATTTATTGGAGAAAGAGAGTTCTCAAGCTGGCTGGCAGGTTGAATATATACCGATATCTGTAACTCCTCCTTGGGAGGACTTTGGTATAAAAGAACTGTAAAAAGCAGGAACGCGCGAGAATTGCGTAGAATAGGGAAAGAAATAAGGCTAGGAGGATGAAGTCTTTGCTGCGGATAAAGGTCAGTAATCTAAAACCGGGATCCCGCACTGGTAAGGATCTTTACAGTTATGATTCTCAACTTCTGTTAGCGCAAGGAACCGTAATCACCCAGGAACACTTAAATTCTTTTGCTAGGAGAGGTATCGAGGAGATTTTTATCATGGATTCCCGACCTAAACGTCGGAGCGGCAAGGACTTCTCTGATACTTATGTTGAATCCTTACATGTAGTTAAGAATTTCATGATGGAAGCTAAGCTAGGCAAACCCATGGATGGGGAAGAAATAAGAAAGACTACTGATATGCTATTTCTACAGGTCTTTGACGAAAATGACCTGTTTCGTCAGATGCGCTTGATGAAAGATAAGGATGATTATCTTTTTACCCATTCGGTAAACGTAGCTTTATTATGCATACTGATTGGTCGCTGGCTAAAGTTGGGTGAGGGAACCATTAGAGAACTGGGTACAGCGGGACTTTTGCATGATATAGGTAAAGTCCAAATTGATGGAGCCATCTTAACCAAACCCGGTAAGCTTACTGATGAAGAATTTGAAGAAATGAAGAAACATACTATGTTGGGTTATGACCTAGTTGTTCAAAGCGGATCCTTTTCCACTGAAATTGCCAATGCCGCCCTAATGCATCACGAAAGAGCTGACGGAAGCGGTTATCCCATGGGTGTTAAAGGCTATAAAACTCCTTTTTATGCAGCGGTCACAGCAGTGGCAGATGTATACGATGCAATTACCTCGGATCGGGCTTACTCGACTCGTTCTTCTCCCTACACAGCTGCAGAAGTACTGTGGCAGGAATCCTTTGGACGATTGGATCCCCGCATTGTCAAAGTGTTTTATGACAAAATAACCAACTTTTATGTGGGGAATCAAGTTCTCCTCTCCAACAATGAAAAAGGGGTAGTAGTCTATATCGATCCTTCTCAGCCAACCCGACCGATCGTTATGGTGGATGATAATAAGTTCTACAACCTGGCTACTGACCGCAATATTATCATTCAAGAAATTATTGATTAGCGTATTTATCGGGCTTGAAGGGGTAATATACTATTAAAGTCCCACATTATGGACTTGATGAATAAAAGACTTATCTAGATGGAAGAATTTGAGTATTGGTACAAAATTATAGGATGAAGAAAAAATATTGCATCTTTTTTAGTTTAATAGCAGGATTTCCCGTTTTTTTGGGGAAAGTTAACTATGGTTTTAATTTCACTGAAAAGGGAGGACTATGTAGTGAACAAATCGGAACTTGTCAAAGCGTTAGCGGAGAAGGCTGAGATCACCCAGAAGGATGCAGCCAAAGCACTTGATGCTGTAGTCGAAACTGTTCAGCAGGCTTTGTCCAAGGGTGACAAGGTGCAAATTATTGGGTTCGGTAGCTTTGAGGTTCGTGACCGGAAGGAAAGAAAGGTCATCAGCCCGGCCACTGGACAGGAAATCAAAGTTCCTGCCACAAAAGTCCCCGCTTTTAAACCCGGCAAATCCTTAAAGGAAGCTGTTGCATCTGGACAGAAAGCAGCTCCCAAAGCGGCTGCTAAGAAAAAGGCCGCCAAGAAAAAATAGTCTTGTTTACCCAAAGTCAAGGGAGGTATGGTATTGCATACCTCCTATTTCTTTTGGGGGAATCTAAGGGGCAGGAGTTTTGCCTGATCGGCTATGATCGTTAAGCCCCGGCCTCTTTTATTTAGCTTTCCCCTGACCATCATTATTCCTTCGGAGGGAATAAATATTTCACTTCCCCACTTCTTATAAGCCTCTTCAAACATAGTGACATCGGTTAACCCAAACTCATCCTCCAGAGCAAAGAAAACAGTTATGCGTCCGCTACGGGTAGGGGGACGATGAGGGTGCAGGAGCAGTCCGGCGACCTGTACGTAAGATCCGGATCTCAGGGCGGTTAGTTCCTGGGATGAAAGTATACCCCGCTGCTGTAGCCAGGGACGCCAAAAGGTCATAAAGTGCTCCTGTACATCCAACCCCAGCAGATCTCGTTCCATGTACCGCTTCTGTGGTGCAGAAAAGTCAGTGATAGTATGGGGGAGCTGGTCGGCAAATAGACTGCTCTTGGTTGATCCCAGCTGGGGAAGAAGAGTCAAAAGTTCACGGCGGTTGGCATACAAACTGTCCAAAGCGCCACATTTTACTATATTCTCAGCCTCATCCTGGGGAGGAGCAACTCTTTCTATAAAATCCGTCGCCGAAGCAAAGGGACGCAAACCCTGCTGTTGATGAATTGAATTAAGAGTGGAGCTGCTGATACCTTTAATTAATTTTAGGCCGATCCTAATTGCAGTAGACGATTCCGCGCGGCAGTCAGTTGGGCTTTCATTAACATCGGCGGGCAGCAGCTTGATACCGCGCCGCCGTGCCTCGGTGGCAATTATGTAGGAAGGATAGTATCCCATAGGCTGATGGTTCAACAAGGCCGCGAAATACTGAGCTGGATGATGTTTCGCTAAATAGGCGGTCTTGTAGCTAGTAGTGGCAAAGGCGGCTGCATGAGCTTCGCAGAACCCATAACTGGCATAGCCTACCATACAAGCAAATATGGACTTGGCTACACCTGCATCGATACCGTTTTGGACTGCCTTTTCCACAAAATGCTGGCCGATTTCCTCCATTACCCGCTGGGAACGGGCATGGGTCATTACCCGTCGCAGTCGATCAGCTTCCCCGGGAGTGAATCCGGCAACAGCAATGGCGATTTCGATCACCTGTTCCTGAAAGAGTATTACTCCATAGGTCTTTTCCAGGATCGGTTTCAATAGCGGGTGCAGGTAGGTTATTTCTTCCTGACCTTGACGACGGCGAATATAGGGATCGACCATATTGCCTTTGATAGGGCCCGGCCTAATCAGGGCCATGCTGGCCACTATATCCTCCATATGGCTGGCTCCCAAGCGGGTCTGCAGGGCACGCTGGGCGGGACTTTCCAGCTGGAAAACCCCGATGGTCTCACCTTGACTGATCATATCATAAGTAGCACTATCATCCAGATCAATGCGATCATACTCCAAAGAAATACCCGTTTCCTGGATCTGTTGGACAGTATCTTGGACTACCGAAAGAGTTCGCAGGGATAAAAGATCCAGTTTCACCAGTCCTAATGCTTCTATATCATCTTTGTCAAACTGGGTAATAACAGGCCCCAGGGCTGATTTTTGCAGGGGGGTAAAATCAGTTAAAGGAACGTCGCTGATCACCAGACCTCCCAGATGAGTGCCCAGAAAACGCGGAAATCCGGCTATGTGTTCACATACATCCAGGAGCAGCTGAAAACGCTGTTCTTTTAATGGACTATTACGCAGTTCAGGCAGATGGTCAAGCAGACCACGGATACGATCGGCATAAGTATGGGGCAGGCTTTTGGCGATTTTGCCTAATTCGACTTCATCAAAACCAAGCACCTTGCCGATATCCCTTACCGCTGAGCGAGCCCTAAAAGTGTTATAGGTAGATACCCGGGCTACTCTTTCAGTTCCGTACTTTTTATAAACATAGTCGATGACCCGATCACGATAGCGGGCTTCAAAATCAATATCGATGTCGGGTAACTGAGAACGTTCCGGGCTCATAAAGCGCTCAAACAGAAGGCCTCTTTGCAAGGCATCCACATCACATATAAAGAGACAGTAAGAGACCAGGGAGTCAGCTGCCGAGCCCCGACCAGCATAACGAATGCCCTGGCGGCGGGCAAACTGGGCCACATCCCATACTACAAGAAAATAGTCAGCAAATCCCATCTGCTCAATAATTCCCAGCTCATAATCCAGACGCTGCTGCACCAAAGGAGTTATTTTTCCATAGCGCTCCCGAGCTCCGGCATAACTAAGCGAGCGCAGGTAAGCGGCCGCATCTCCTCCGGGTGGGGAGGCAAAACGGGGGAAATGTACTGGGGATCCAGTCAAAACTCCCTGACATTGTTCAGCGATAAGTGCTGTATTAGCAAGAGCCCGGGGGCAAAAGCTAAAGCGTTCCTCCATAGAGGCTGTGGACTTTAAGTACTGTTCGGCATTAAGAGGACGGGCTGGGTGGATGTCATCTATACGCAGCAGGTGGTTAACACATATCAGCAGATCGTGGATCATGAAATCCTGGCGGTCAGCATAATGGACATTATTAGTGGCTACCGATTCCAGATCCAGGCAGTCCCCCAGCTGCATAAGTCTATGGTTGAGGCGCTGATTACCCGGCAGCAGAGTATCCTGCATTTCTATATAAAAGTTCTCTTTGCCCAGCATATCCCGATAGTGCCGGGCACACTCCAGAGCCTGTCGGTAGTGTCCCTTGAGGATGAGGACGGGAATTTGTCCCTGGCGGCATCCCGATAGTACCAGGACATCTTCCATTTCGGTCATCCAGTTGGGATCCAAACAGGGCTTGCCCCGGGGATTAGATAGATGGCTGCGGGTCAGCAGACGGCATAGGGAAGCATACCCCCGGGCATTACGGGCAATCAAAGTCAGGTGATAACCTCCGGGAAGCTCTGCCTCCGTTCCTTGGATGGGCTTGATACCTGCCCGGGAGGCGGTCTGATGGAATTTAACCGCCGCGGAAACATTGTTGTGGTCAGTTATGGCCAGAGCAGGCATATCCAGCTGGGCAGCGCGCTCTACCAGAGCTTCAATGGAACTGGCCCCATCCAGGAAGGAAAAAGGGCTATGGGTATGCAGGTGAACGAATCCCATCTTTCCACCTCCATCTTGTATGTCATCGCACCCTACGGGTACTCATGGTGTACCCTATCGGGTACAACTTGGGTTGCGAAGAGCGCAGCGACGTGGCGATCTATTAGCTCAAACCGTAAATAGGCATAGAGGTTGCCTCGCCTTCGGCTCGCCATTATCACCTGGAGAACAGGCCATGATGAAAATCACTCATAGCCAGTAGGTTTGCCATGAGCACCTTGGTGGAGGAGTCCGATATAGTCGGTGAAGATGGGCGGGCGAAGGGGAGGCGAGGGACAGGATGTCCCAAGAGGGCTACAAAACAGGATGTTTTGTTTAGCCCGGTACCCCTTGAGTCGCACATCAAGCCGTTACTATATCGTGATGACGGAACAGGTGCGCATGGTGAACCTACTGGCTACTATATATTGCTTCGCGATGACACATAAGATGGCTTGTGGCCTGAAACGCCCTTAATCATAAACCTTATACAGCACCCAGGTATGAGCTTCCATATCGCGATAAATTTCCACAACCGCCCCATTATCCAGAGATAAACGGTAGAAGAGCTTTTCGCTTTCTCCCTCCCACCAGCAGCCGGTGTCACGCCAGCAGTCCAAAACCTGCTCCACCTGGGCGGTCTGCTGATCCTTTTGCAAGCAAGAAGGTGACCCCTGATCATTACAGCTTACCTGTAAAGTTTGGTGCCGCAGCTTACTCATGGGGATTCAGCCCTCCAAGGATCCCATAGGGCCAGCACTTGCTCCCGCCGGTCGATAGCGATCCCCCTGGTCAAAAACCCGGGGAATCGATTTTCCAAGCGCACGAGAGCGTGATCCAGGCGGGGTTTTTCCTCTGCGGAGGAAATGGAGCGATAGCTGAACAAATCAGGCTGACACCAGGACAGAGGGGTAAGCTGATCCAAAATAATAGTCAGTCCACTAATTTGATAATCGGTATCGTACCGAGCCATTATAGTTTTAGAAAGTCCTTCCAAGACATGTCGTAAAAACTGTTCTTCCTGGCTGCCTGCTTGCAGTGATCGTTGGGCTTGATCTTTATAAGGGCCCAGCTGCAGTTCCAGACTGATTTGCTGACAGACGAAATTTTTATGGCGTAGCTGGGCGGCTAGCTGTGTTGCTGCTTGATGAAGGATCTGCTGTAAAGATAGTTTATTATCCAGGGCAGATTCGAAATTAAGCTGATACAGCATCCGGGAAGGGGGATAAAGACCCATAACGGGAGTATGGTCAATTCCTCGGGCCAGATTGGAGATGTACAGGCCTTCTTCTCCCAGCATCCGTACCAACTCATAAGAAGGGAGGACGGCCATGTCTCCTATGCAACTAAAACCAGCACGGTGAAGTTTTTTGATCTGGGCAGGCTTCAGGAGATAGAAACACTCCAGGGGCAAAGAAGCCAGGAAAGGGGCTTCCCGTTGGGGGAGAATCTCTATCAACTTTCCCTCTGCCCAGCTGTGGAGCCGATAATCCTTAGGCCGGGTTGAAGAGGGCAGGCCAGTGGTGACCGCGGCTATACGTGCAGCCAGGCGGCCGGCAGCCATTCCTATTCTGATATAACCTTTTGCGCAAGAACCCAGCCTTCTGATTTGCTCTCTATTAATCCTACAGCCGGTTAAGTCTAAATAAGCCCCCTGGATATTGATGGGTTCCACCAGGGGAGTGAGATCCAGACAGGCGTTATAAAAATCATCGCTCAGTGGTTTTGAACTATACCAAAAAGTAATGCGGCGCATGGTCACCCTCCGAACATTTGTTCCGTGTAGTTATCCTACACCAGAACATATGTTCAGGTCAACTGGGAAAAGCAGGGGAATTACCGGATAGAGATGGGAGAAAACGGCCAAAATATATAAAACTTACCTGGGGGAAGCAGAATATGGCATCGTTTCTCAACCGCCTCTGGGGTAGGCGCAAGGCACCTGCCGATAAACTACCTAACCAGCAAAAGAGTGACAAATTGGGCGCCAGTTTGGACAGTAAGAAAAAAATTCTCGATCCATACGTGCAGAAGAACCGGGACATCATTTTCCGGGAGATCACTATAAAGGCTGATCCACGGCGGCGGGCAGCCGTAGTCTACCTGGAAGGGAGAGTAGACAAGCAAGTTCTCTATGAAGATATCTTCAAGAGCTTGATGCTGGAAAGCGATGCAGTGACTTTGCAGCAGGGAGCCGCTAATCAAGTCATTGATAAGATTTCTAATACCTGTTTGACTATTGGCGAGATCAAAAAAGTGAACTTAGTCCAGGACATGATCCACTCACTCTTTGATGGTTTAACTCTGGTGATGGTAGATGGGATGTCAGAAGTGCTGGCCATAAACATTACCGGAGGAGTGCAGCGAGCTCCCGATGAGCCGCCGGTGGAGAAAACCCTGCGTGGTTCCCGGGAAGGATTTATCGAAGATCTGTCAGCTAATATATCCATGATCCGCCGTAGGCTGCGGGATCCTAATCTGGTGATAGAGAAAACCATCGTGGGGAGAAGGACCCGCACCGACGTAGCCGTTCTGTATATTGAAGACATTGCTGACCCAGAGATCGTGCGCAATATCAGGGACAAAATTAATCGGATTGATATTGATGGTATTTCAGCTATTGGCTATATTGAACAATTCTTAAGTGATAATCATTATTCCCCCTTCCCTCAGTTTAAGTCCAGCGAACGGCCCGACAAGGTAGTTGCAGAATTGCTGGAAGGGCGGGTGGCCATTATGGCATCGGGTACCCCCTGGGTTCTGATAGCTCCTGCTTTGTTTGTCAGTTTCCTGCAGGCTTCAGAAGACTACTATGATCGTCCTATGGTAGCTAACTTTAACCGGTTGTCCCGTTATCTGGGCTACATTCTGGCGGTATCCTTACCGGCCCTGTATATATCTTTATTAAGCTTCCAACCGGAATTGATACCCTATGAACTGTTCGTTATATTGGCCCAGGCCCGCTCTCAGGTTCCCTTTCCGGTGCTGGTGGAAGTTTTGATCCAGGAAATTATTATTCAATTGGTGGTGGAAACGGGACTGCGCTTGCCCGCCAATATTGGCCAAACTGTAGGTGTGGTGGCGGGAATTGTGTTGGGGCAGGCTGCTATCAGTGCCAATATTGCCAGTCCGGCTATTATCATAGTTATTACCATTACCACTATTGCCACCTTTGCCCTGCCTAACTACAGTATGGTTCTGGCCACCCGCTTGATTCGTATTCTGTTTATATTGGTAACGGCGGTTTTTGGCCTATTTGGCTTTTCTCTGGGCTGGTTCATTTTAATAACTCACCTCGTTAGTTTGGAAAGCGTTGGAGTTCCTTATTTTGCCCCCTTTGGACCGGTACGCTTTGGTGATCTGCAGGATACGCTGTTTAGGGGCTTTATCTACCGCCTCAAATACCGTCCTCAATCTATTCCAGTAATTGATCGGCAACGGCAGGGACAGCAGGATGGATAGAACTCGCTTTGAAATAACCAGTAAACAGCTGATATTTATTATTGTGGGAACCCAGGTGGCTACAGCCATGTTGAGCCTCCCCCGAGTGGTTGCCGCAGAGGCCGGTCATCATGCCTGGCTGGCTGTGATTGTCGGAGCTGTTTTTCCCCTGGCAGCGGTTCTTTTAATAGTAGCGCTACTGAACCGTTTTCGGGATGCTGATTTTGCCAACGTCAGTCACCAGCTGTTTGGGAAATTTCTGGGTACTCTGCTGATTTTAGTTTTCGTGGGCTATGCAACAGTAGTCCAGTCAGTAGTAATAAGAATGTTTACGGAAATCACCTGCGTATTTATGCTGCCCAGGACTCCCATCTGGGCAGTGTCCCTGGTCTGTACGTTAAGCGTGGTTTATGCCGTCAGCAAAGGAGCAAAAGTAATCGGCCGGCTCAATGAGTTTCTTTTTTACTTATTGATTATTGACTTATTGATGATCATTGGCGCTGGAATTACCCAGGGCACTTATCTGAATTTGCTGCCGGTAGGGGAAGTTGATATTAATGGATTAATGCAGGGAAGTCTGAAGATAGTATACGCTTACGCCGGATGTGAAGTGCTGTTGGTTACTTATGCCATGGTTCAGCACCGGGACGAGATCCTAAAAGCAGCCCTGATAGGGGAGGGCATCACTGTCTTGATATATTTAATGATAGTGGTGGTGGGACTGATGGTTTTCGGCCATGAGGGGCTGCAGTTTTTCACCTGGCCGGTTGTTACTCTTCTGAAGATACCCTATTCTTCTGCCCTGGGCAGGTTGGAGCTGGTTTTCTTGCTGCTGTGGGTCACCCTGGGAGTCAGGCCAATTATGAATCTGAGTATATCTGCCAGCTACGCCTTTATGCGTGCTTTTAATCTGGACTTCAACCGCTATTATGCCTGGATAGTTCTGGGGGTGGGAACGGGCATATATGTATTATCCTTGCAACCGGATAGCTTACTGCAGGTCTTTGCCCTGGCTGACTATGTGGGTTATGCATTTATAGCCATTTCACTGGGCTACCCCCTGCTTTATCTTCTAGTTTCCGTTCTGAGGAGGCAGAAAAGTTTATGAAATATCGATTGATGGGAATAGTTATTATTCTGGCTATGAGCACTCTGCTGTGCGGCTGCTGGGATACCCTAGATATGGAGAATTTAGATATTGGTTTGATAGCCGGTTATGACACTCCCCCTTCTGGAGAAGCTGGGCAGGTAGCGGTTACTGCTCTGCTGGCGGCAGTGGTAGAGAAAGACGAGAAGATAGGAACCTATTCTGCCCAGACGGTAGGAGAGACCCGGAGCCGGCGGGCTTACAACGAACCCAGGCAGTATACCCTTTCCCAGCTGCAGGTTATGTTAATTGGTCAGGATTTAGCTCGACAGGGTTTCAGGAGTATTGTTGACCCCAACATGCGGGAACCGCGGGTCAAACCATCTATTAACGTTGCAGTGGTAAACGGGCGGGCTGAAGAACTGCTGCATTTTATGGCAAAAAAGGATCTCAAAAGAGTCAGTGATGTTTTGATCAGCTTGCTGCAAACCATTCCCGAGCGGGCCTTTGTTCCCCGTACTTCCTTGTTCTGCTTGGCTGCTGATTCATACGCACCAGGCATGGCCGTGGCGGTCCCGGTTCTGCAGCCTGCTAACAACCAACAGGGAGTGGAACTAACCGGCTGTGCATTGTTTGCTCAGGACCGGATGATTGCCCAATTGGATCGAATGGAGACTAGAAGTCTGGTACTATTGAGCGGAAAAAAGGCTCATGGATGGATCCCCTTTTCCCTCTATAAAGACGGACAGTTATACGATGAAGGAACAGTTTTTGTTGCTAATCAGCGGAAAGTGAAAGTCAGCCGGCAAGGTGAATTGATCGTTTTTGATATTCAGGTTACCTTAAAAGGCCGATTGGTTGAACACGCAGTTGTTCAGCATAGTTCGACTCTGTATGAGGAGCAGCATTTGCGGGAGATAGAGCAGGCTGTAGCTGATGATTTGAAGATGCAAATGCAAGATTTTATTGAATTTATGCAGGAGGAGCTCCGTATAGATGCGATTGATATAACTCCTTATGCTTTGGCCAAATGGCGCCAGGAGATCACCCCCCAGCTGGAGCAGAGTTTTATCGAAGATGTACTGATTAATGTGGACGTAGAAGTCAAACTGCAGAATACAGGTGAATTAGGTTAATCACTTGATCACCTTACCCTCCTGAAACCAGGCCGGTGGTCCCAGCGATATTTAGTCTGGGTGGAGGCGCTTCATGAAAGGTTCAATTCCGCTGCCGCGGGGCGATGTGGGCATCACCCCCTACCAGGCCGCCCAGCAGTTTTGCTACTACAGTGGCATCTTCAAGGCTACTTTCTTAAGTGTGGGATCTACAAAGTTAATATACTCCAGACAGGTAACCTTTTGCCATCCTCACCATATTGTGTACTAAAGAGGAAAGGAGGGTGAAAAATGTCTGTAAGAATAGATAATCAAGTAGAGGGGAGTCATGATCGTTGTTGCACAGAAATCTGCTTTTTCCCTATTAAGGAAGCATATATTGCAGAATTCTATCCCGACAAAAATTTTGGCCTAGTACCATTTTTATATGTAAGTCAGTATGACTGTCCGACTACACCTTGCCCGTGCCCTTGTCGGGATGACTATCGCAGTCTGTTGCAATTTGACCTGTGCAGCCTGGGCTGCAATTTCATCCCGCCTAATAGTGATATCTGCTTTGCTTTTCTGGTATTAAGCATTTATCGTAATGAGGTACCTTGTGACATTGAAGTTTGTGCTCATAGAATCCTACAGCCCTGGAAGGAATTTGGAGTAACCTGGAATAACCAACCATTGTTCGATTCGGCATTCCTGGATTGTACTACTGTTTCGCCGGGACAGTTTGGGGAGATATATTTTGATATCTGTGCTTTGGTTAAGGAATGGTATTCTGGATGTGCCGCCAATAATGGTATTCTTTTAATTGGGAATGAAGAGATCAATAGTCTGGTTGGTTTTTATAGCAGTGAATATCCTGATAGCAGATTATGGCCGCGCCTGGTGGTAGGTTATAGGCAGGATGACTGCCCCCCATTCCCGCACAGATAATTGAACAGTAGACACCCGTGGGTAATCTCGCGGGTGTTCTTCTTTGCTGGCATGGAAAGCTTGGGATGAATTGAGATGCAGTACGCTCAGAATTATAATTGCGGTCATGGTATAGCCGCGGGATTTACTCTATAATTGAAAAAGTAAGAGCTGTAGGGCATTTGTTACGAATTACATGGGGGGAGATAAGTGTATCAGGATTTGTATAAACAAAAACTGCTTTCAGCTGGACAGGCGGCGGATTTGATCAAACCGGGCGATGTTTTGATGTATGCCACCTTTCTAGGAAGACCGGTGGACTTTGATAATGAATTGGCTGCCCGCGCTGATGAACTGACTGATGTCCAGGTTTACTGTTGTGGAGGCATGCCTGCTCCTATTATGCAGACCTCGCTGATGGGGAGGGAGCATTTTACCTGTAACAACTGGTTTTTTGGTAGCCAGGATCGCCAAAGGCATGATCAGGGCAATATGTTTTACTGTCCCATACAATTTAGCCAACTTCAGGATGTGATCGCTGATTATCTGATCAAGTTGGATTACTACGTGCAGCAGGTAAGTCCTATGGATCGCTATGGCTATTTTTCCTTTGGGCCGGCCAATACTTACAGTTTTGAGGGGTGTATGAAGGCCGATCGAGTGATCCTGGAAGTCAACGAAAATATTCCCAGGGTTCCGGGAGGAAGCGAGGATGCCATACATATTTCCATGGTCGATCATATTATTGAGGGTAGCAACACTCCTCTATATGAACTGCCGTCTACCAAAGAAGCTAATGAAGCTGATCAAGCTATGGCCCGGCTTATTTTGGAGGAGATCGAGGATCGTTCCTGTCTGCAGCTGGGAATCGGGGTCTTGCCCAATTTACTGGGAGAGTTGATATGTGATGCTGGTCTGAAAGATTTGGGCATCCATACCGAAATGTATACTGAGTCTATGACGCGTCTTTTCCAAGAGGGAGTAGCAACTGGATTGTATAAAACCACTGATCGGGGAAAAATTGCTTTTTCTTTTGCTTTGGGGTCACGTAAAACCTATGATTTCATGCACCAAAACCCGCTTATGGCAAGTCACTGCGGCCGTTACACCAATAACCCACAACTGATAGCTTTGAATGATCGGGTAGTGGCTATCAATAATGTGGTGCAGGTAGATCTTTTTAGCCAGATTTGTTCGGAAAGTGCTGGACCACGCCAGGTATCAGGGACGGGAGGACAGTTGGATTTCATTACTGGAGCCTGGTATTCCAAAGGCGGGAAAAGCTTTTTGTGCTTGACCAGCACTTATACTGACAAAGAAGGCGAGGTTCACTCCCGCATAACTCCTATACTTACACCGGGTAGTATAGTCACTACTCCTCGTACTGCAGTAGATTTTGTTGTCACTGAATATGGTAAGGTAAGGTTAAAAGGTAAGCCTACCTGGGAAAGAGCAGAGCTGCTGATCAGCATAGCTCATCCCCGATTCCGGGATGAACTTGTCCGTGAGGCAGATCGATTGAAGGTCTGGCGGCCAACCAATCGGAATGATAATTAAAATGGGTAAGAACGAATAGGAGAAATACCCCCCGCGACAGTTGGTAACGGGGGGTATTGGCTTTTAATATTCGAATGATTCGAGAGGTATATCTAAGACTGAAGTATCGGCATCGGTAATGACATTGATCAGGTAAACGATATGAGGAGTAACATTGCGTAAGAACCAACGGGCGGCCGCTATCTTGCCTATATAGAAGTTGTAGTCATAATGCTCCTTACCTAGCTCATTTATCTTTTGCATGGCTAACAGGGCCTGATCCAAGAGAAGGTGAGAGGCATGCAGTTCGGATGTGGCGGTCAATATTCGGCGGGAATAGGTGGGAATGAGTGATGGATTGCTAGAACGCCAATCATTTAAGGTCTGCATGAGTTCGTTATAGGACTTTAGGGCTTCTCCTAGGTTGCGGAATTCTTTTTCCAGCCCAGCAGTGCTTTTGTTGGCCTCATAAAAGTCCTGGATCTCCTGAAGGAAGCCCGCAAAAACGGCGCCATTTTCCAGTCCCATTTTGCGTCCTACCAAGTCCATCGACTGAATATAGTTGGTTCCTTCCCAGATAGAGTAGATTTTCATGTCTCGAGCGATTTGTGCCACCGGATATTCTTCGCAAAAACCGTAACCACCATAGGCTTGAATAGCTTCACCACATAACCACCAGCCTTCATCACTGGGGAAAGCCTTGCATAGAGGAGTAACTACATCCACATAATAGCGAGCCTTTTTGCGCTCATAGGGATCGGGATCGTCTTGGCGTATATCAAAATGAAAGAGAGCCTTCATAAGCATAGCCCGAAATGCTTCGGTATAGGCTTTGCCCATTAGCAGGGTGCGGCGAATATCTTCATGGTTGATGATAGTGACTCGTTCCCCGCGAGGATTGGTGAAGGAACGACCCTGCACTCTTTCTTTGGTATAGTCGCGAGCATTATAGAAAGCGTTAGCAACACTGCAGTGAGCCATAAGACCGGTTTCCATTCTCGCTAGATTCATCATCTGGAACATTTGGGCCATGCCTTCGCCCCGCCCATCATTCTCCAGCGGGTTTCTGCCGATGAGCCAGCCACGGCAGTTGTCGTTTTCTCCAAAGGCTAGAGCAGCAGTAGCTGAGCCATATTGACCTAGCTTATGCTCTAAGCCAGTAGTGATCACATCATTGTCTTCCAGGCTGCCATCAGCATTGACCCAGTATTTGGGTACTATGAAAAGGGAAATGCCGCTGGTGCCGGGTTTGGCCCCTTCTACCCGGGCTAGAAATAGGTGGATAATATTCTCGGTGAAATCATTGTCGCCGCCGGTTATAAATATCTTATTGCCTTTGATTTTGAATACCCGTGGATCTTCAGTGGGATAGGCCTTAGACAATATGTCACCTACATCGGAACCGGCACTGGGCTCAGTGAGGCACATGGTGCCTGCCCAGGTTCCATCCATCATTTTGGGCAAAAACATATCGATCAGATCCTGGTCAGCAAAAGTCTGGATCAAATCCCCAGCACCGTTGGTGAGCATAATGTAAGTATAAAAGACTGGATTAGCGGCAGTGATAAGCTCATTGACTGCCGCAGATAGGATATGGGGCATAACTAGAGCTCCCTCTGATCTATCTATGTTGCTGGTGCCCCAACCTTCTGATTGCAGCATTTTGTAGAGGGGGCCAAAACTTTTGGGGAGGACTGTTTTACCATCTACCAGCCTAGCTGGGTTTTGATTACCGTCATCATTGGTGGGCTCGATTACCTCTTTGGCCATTTTAAGAACCGGAGCCAGAAAAGCCTTAACATCATCTTTGGAATAGTATTCCTTATATCTATCGTAGTTGAATACCTTTTCGGTCGGAAGCCATTCCTGAATTATAAATTCCAGGTCGCGCGTATTTTGGTAGGCAAAATTAGCCGCCATTTTTTACTCCTCCTCCTTTTTCTCTGAAGCTTCCCAAGACTTTGATTTCTAGCTATAGATCCCCCCTACTTGGGAAGCTGTTATTATATATATCTAATTAATATGAAATATCCTGGTTAAATATCTCTGCTCCAAAGGGAAGCCATCGCCGGGCCACCACCTACGCAAAGGGAAGCGCCACCCAGGGTCAGACCTAAACGTTCCATTTCATAATATAGGGAAACTATGATCCTCAGTGCGGTGCATCCCACAGGGTGACCGAGAGCGATGCCCGATCCGTTGTGATTGCATTTGTCCATATCCAGGGTCATGCCGAATTCTTCTTCAAGCATGCGACCCACTCCTAGGAATTGGGCGGCAAAGGCTTCATTGATCTCCCAATATTCTATGTCCTCAAACTTATAGTCAGCCAGCTTAAGTACCTTGGGAATGGCCACTGCTGGGCCTAATCCCATGACCTTTGGATCTACTCCTTCAGCGGCAATATTTATCATTTTCATCAAGGGAGTGACTCCTAATTCTTGTGCCTTTTGCTTGGACATCACTATTACAGCGGCAGCTGCATCATTAATCCCCGAGGCATTGGCAGCAGTAACTACTCCATCCTTCTTAAAGGCGGGGGAGAGTTTAGCCATTGCTTCTAGGCTGGCATCGGGAATCATATGTTCATCAGTGTCAAAAAGGGTGACACCTTTTTTACTTTTTATCTCTACCGGCACGATCTCCCGCTTAAAAATGCCTTCCTTGACGGCTCGTGTAGCTCTCTGGTGACTCATCAACGCTAGTTGATCGCACTCTTCACGGGTAATGCCGTACTTTTCGGCTACATTTTCAGCAGTAATTCCCATATGACCTGGAACCATCTCATCGATCAAGCCATCATGAAGCATGGCATCTTCGATGGAACCCTGACCCATACGATAACCAGTACGCCCTTTGGGGAGCATATAAGGAGCATTGCTCATACTCTCGACACCGATCACCAAAGAAACTTCAGTTTTGCCTAGCATGATGTTGTGGCAGGCGATCTCCAAGGCGCGCATGCCCGAAGCGCAGTTCTGATTCACATTGCAGGCGTTGCTGCGTACCGGCAATCCGATAGCCATAGCTACCTGACGGGAGGGTAGTGAGCCCTGCATATGCGGATATACCTCACCCATTACCAATTCATCGATGATATCGACCGAGATTCCAGCCCGGTCAACGGCGGCTTTGCCCACTGTGATTGCCAGGTCTTTGGCCTGTACATCTTTCAAACTGCCTAAGAATTTACCTATGGCAGTGCGACATGCACTCACCATCACTACTTCACGCACTAATATCCCACTCCTTCCAAAATCAAGATGTTCTATTCCTTTGCAATCACCTGGTGTTATATGGTAGGGACAGTGAACCCCAGGTTATTAGGGGGCATTTCTAATTCTCTCTAGCCCTTCAATATAGAAGTAATTTCACCTCCCTTGCTAACCTTATTTATTAACTAGCAAGAATTATGCCACTATTTCACAATTTCTCGCAAAGGTGGAAGTATAGGGGAGAAGCTTCTTCATCCGGTAGGTTTAAGAGTTTTGGCATTTTCGCAAAGTGCGAGGTAAGAGTTTGCGAATGAAGGGAGCATAAAGCCTATATATCGGCTTTCGCAAAAAGAGAAATCCTGTCTCGCATAATGCTAGACAGGATATCAGGTATCAGTCGGTGGGCAGTTAACTTATATTATATTTTTTTAATTTGCGATATAGAACCGAAGGATGAATATCAAGTTGTTTGGCGGTTACGGTTTTATTGTAGTTGTTGGAACGCAGGGTACTCATGATCATTTGATATTCCAAGGATTCTACGGCAGCGTTTAGAGTATTAGGCTGCTTATCCGGCGGAAGATTTCTACGTAATAGGGTGGGAAAGTGTGGCGGAAGCAGGCAAGAGGTTTGATCAAGATGAGCTAGATTGATAGCCCGTTCCAACAAGTTTTCTAATTCGCGGATATTACCGGGCCAATCGTAATTAATTAGCAGTTGCAGAGCATCATCGTCGATGCCTTCAATAGAGGTATTGATTTTCTCATTCAACTTAGGTATCAAATGATTTACCAGGGGTTCAATGTCGTCAGTACGATCTCTTAAAGGTGGGAGCATAATAGTTACAACATTTAGTCGATAATATAGATCTTCTCGAAAGCGGCCATCGGCCACCGCTTTTTCCAAATCGGTATTGGTAGCGGCGATCACTCGTGCATCGGAGTGGATAGGATCGCTGCCCCCTATGCGTTCGAATTCGCGTTCCTGTAAGAAAGTGAGCAACTTAGTCTGCATGGAAAGCGGCATTTCCCCTATTTCGTCCAGGAACAAGGTGCCACGATCAGCCAGTTCGAATTTACCCTTTTTCCCGCCTTTTAGTGCACCGGTGAAAGCACCTTCCTCATAACCGAACAATTCGGATTCCATTAAGTTCTCGGGTATACAGGCACAATTAATGCGAATGAAAGGAAAGTTGCGACGTATACCGGCATTATGGATAGCATGAGCATATAGTTCTTTGCCAGTACCGCTTTCCCCAATAATTAAGACATTGGAAGTATTATTGGCAAGTTGAGCACACCAGGTTTTGGTACGAACAATACGGCGGTTGTTGCCGATTATATCTCCTAAAGTATACTTACCCTGGTATTTGTGGATAGTATGGCAGTGATCATCATCATTTAAGGAAACCATTTCCGCCATCAGTTTCGCAGTAGACATGTCCAAAAATAAAGTTTTGGACATAGCCCCAATGATCTTACCATTATTGTATATGGGTATGCGCATGGATATCATTTCTTGGTTATTGACCCTACACATCTCGCACAGATTGGTTTCCCCGGTTTTCGCCGTTTGCGGAAGACGTGACTTTGGTATGACCTCATGAATATGTCGGCCAATCAGACTATCACGTTCAACTCCCAAAATGTGAGCAAAAGTATCATTTACCAGAAGAATTTCACTTTGGGTATTAATATAAACAACTCCCATATAAGGGTTATCTATTATATTTTCCATAAGTTGAAGCATTTCTTGGTCATTAATCATTGGATATCCCCCCATAACCAATTACAACCTTACCTATCACTATAGCATAAAATAGCGTGATTTGAGTAATTCGTGGAAAAAAATGGATAACAACACGCTATTATACTGCATAACTTAATTGATTTTAGACAGAATAAAAAAAGGCCACCCAATCTCTATTTTATTAAAGGAGGATGATTTGTGAACGATCGTAACGACAAACGCAACCGTCAGGAAAACCAGAACAATAGGAATGACAACAATCTGCAGAATCGCCGTGACAACAATAGAAACGACAAAAACAACAATCTGCAGAACCGGAAAGATAACGACAACCGCTAGCTAGTTCTGGAAGGCAAAAGAGCCGTCCGGGTTTCTCGGAACGGCTCTTTGTTATATACGCCAAAAAGCAAGCAAATCTATAAGCGGAGTTCTGTATTAGATAGTCATCTCTCTGGGATGCCAGTTGCCTGACACCTCTAGCGACCTTACCCGGGAACAGAGCGGGCAACTCCTTTGTTCCTCTATGTGGTCTTGCTCCAGGTGGGGTTTACCGAGCCGTTTAGTCACCTAAACGCTGGTGAGCTCTTACCTCACCGTTCCACCCTTACCTGACTTTGCCAGGCGGTTTGTTTCTGTGGCACTAGCCTTGGGGTCGCCCCCACTGGACGTTATCCAGCACCCTGCCCTGCGGAGCTCCGACTTTCCTCAGGTTAAAAAAACCTGCGACTATCTGATTTACTTGCTTGTTTCAGCACAAGATATTATACATAATTTATATCAAGGTGTAAAGATAGCAGCATTAACTAATAAATAATTTCGCTATAAATTTGCATTATCCAGCAGGAGACTGATTTTCTATGGAGAATATAAGTAATGGAGGAGAGGGAAGCGCTGTATATAGTGTCTTCTTGTTTCAAATGGGGATTTGGAATACAATATTTAGTAAAGGTCAGGAGGGGGGTACAGGTAATGGAAATATTTAATAATTCCTTGGTCGCATTCTTGATAGTTCTTCTGGGTATTTTTGTATTTCTAAAATTCTGTTCTTGGGCCAAGAACTTCGAGCTTTCGGGGGGAGTTAAAAAGATCATCTATATTCTAACCGGAATTGGTTTGATCGTTTTTAATATCCTCTATTCTATGGGCAATAAAGCCATTAGTGGCGCTGGTGACTATGGTATGGCTACCATCGCATTGGTGGTTTCCTTAGTCTGGGCTTTTATCTTTGCTTTTGTTCTAATGGCAGAGACCAAGGCGGAATAGGATATCGTTTTGTGCTAGAGTATGAACGCAACCGATTAATGGAGTTGCGTAAATGTAAATTTTGATCTTGGAGGGTGGCTTGGGGCCGCCCTTTTTCATATGCAACCTAGTATTCATCTATTAGTGGAGGCATCATAGTGAGTGAACCGATCAAGATCCAGATAAGTACTCCTGATGGCCAGCAGAGGGTGGCATGGACTTTGCTGGGCAAAAGTCTGTGGGAGGCGTTGACCCAAGCGGGATTCGACCCTGGGGGAACCTGTGGTGGTCGGGGGATCTGTGGTAAATGCAAAGTAAAGTCTGCCGGCCAATTAAGTCCCATGGATGAAATGGAACGCAGCTTGCTTTTACCTGACGAGATCAACCGGGGGGAAAGGGTCGCCTGTCGATCTACTGTTTTGGGCCCGGCGACAGTTACACTCCCGGATGAGAGATCTGCTCATGACGATGGTGCAGTTCTATGGAAAACTGATAGCCCAGGCAGGGTCACTTGTCAAAGGATCCTGTTGCCTGGATTGGATCCCCACAATCCACTTCCCATCCATCGGCGTTTACGGACTGCACTGGGGAAACAAGATCTAATGATGCCGGTGGAAACTCTTCAGGAATTGAGCCGTATGGATCGAAAAGGCCGGCCTTCCCTGGAAGTAAATGCTTTACTTATGGATGGGGTAGTATTACGAGCCAGTCGTGAATGTGCGCGCGCTTATGGTCTGGCCTTGGATCTAGGAAGTACTAGCTTGTGGGCAGGGTTGATCGACCTGGAGAGTAAAGAAACAGTGGCTATATCATCACAGCCCAATATGCAGCGGGTCTTTGGTGCTGATATTATTTCTCGAATAAGCTACTGTCTAGAGAACCAGGATGGATTGGCTGAACTGCACCAGGTTTTAATAAACAACATCAATGCTATGATCGAAGACCTGCTTACCACTGCTGCTGCATCAGTGAAGGATGTTTATGAAATGGTTGTGGTAGGTAATCCGGTCATGCTGCACTTTTTCCTGGGACTTCCGATAGCCGGGTTAGCCACTCATCCCTGCCAGGGACTATTTCTTGATGAATTAACGGTCACAGCGAGTAGCCTTGATCTGAACATGAACCAGGGGGGCAAAATAGTGGTATTGCCGCAGATAGGTGGTTTTGTAGGGGCAGATACGGTCAGCTGTTTACTAAACATCCCCAATTGGAATAAAACCAAATTTATCTTAATCGATATTGGTACTAATGGGGAAGTAGTAATTGGCAATAGGGGAAAATTATGGGCAGCCTCAGCGGCAGCCGGACCGGCCCTGGAAGGAGGGCAGATCCGCTGCGGCATGAGAGCTGCAGAAGGAGCCATCGATCGAGTTATATACCAGGAAGAAGCTGGCTTGGCCTATCGGGTAATTGGTAATGATTACCCCCGCGGAATATGCGGATCAGGAGTGATTGATCTAACAGCGGCTTTATTGAAAGGCGGCTGGATAGACAGTTATGGGACTATCAATGATAAGGGACGTGACCAGACCATAGTTCAGTCAGGCCCCGATGGAGAAGAATTTGTTCTGCACGATCCCCAGCGAGCCTGGCCAACTAAACTAGTATACACTCAGCAGGATATACGCCAAGTGCAGATGGCTAAAGCCGCTATACGCACCGCTATTGATTTGCTACTGGAAAAAGCCAATCTGCTACCGACTGATATTCAGCAAGTGTATCTGGCTGGCGCTTTTGGCAATCATCTGGATCCGGTTAACATAGTGGCACTGGGGCTGGTACCACAAGTGAAGCTGGATATTATTCGACCCATAGGCAATGCTGCTGCCAGTGGCGCTGCCGCTGCACTGGTATCTTTGGCTAAAAGGCAGGAGGCGGCTATTATACAGGCTCAAACCACTTTTGTAGAATTGGCCGATCATCCAGATTTTCAGAGCCGATTTTTGGAACGCATGAATTTTGAGGCGATAGAGATTTAATAATAGGAAGTAGTGTCTCTTTTTGCGGTGGGGTAGAGGGATAATGTTAGTGGATACAGAATTTCCTATAGAACAGGTGATAAAAGTAAACCAAATGAGGTGATGGAATGAAACTAGATGGTAAAGTAGCACTGATAACTGGCGGGGGAACTGGTATAGGCAAATCAGCAGCTATAGCCTTAGCCCGGGAAGGTGCTATGATAGCAGTAGCAGGTCGGCGTGAGGGCCCTTTAGAGGAAACAGTTCAAGAGATAAAGGCCTTAAATGGACAAGCTATTGCCGTGCCCACTGATGTAACGGAAGTTAAGGAGATTGAGAGGTTACGTGACCAGATCGATTCCACTTGGGGAAGGCTGGATATTCTCATTAATAACGCGGGCAGCGCCATGCGCAAACCTTTCATGGAAACTACTCTGGAAGATTTTGATTACATATATAAAATAGACCTGCGCAGCGTATTTGCAGTATCTCAAATAATGGTACCTCTGATGTTAAAGGGCGGTGGAGGGAGTATAATAAATATTTCTTCTATCTTAGGGTTGTTTGGAGGGAAAAATTCCACAGCTTACTGCGCCATGAAAGGCGGAGTGGTAAACCTTACTCGGGCCATGGCTACCGATCTGGGTCCGCAGATAAGAGTAAACTGCCTATGTCCTTCGCATATTGTCACTCCCATGATGCAGCCTGAGATTGATCGACTGGAAGCAGCCGGCAAGATGGATAAGCTAAATCGAGTATTCCCTATGAAGAGGGTGGCTTATCCGGAGGACATGGACGGTGTCATCCTGTTCTTTGCCAGTGATGATTCCAGTTGGTTTACCGGTAATGCCATGGTAATTGATGGGGGAATGTCCTGCTACGTTTAAGGCGTTCTGTATTTCTTAAGAGGCTGTCCCTAAATCCTTTTTCGGATTTGGGACAGCTTCTTAGTGTATAGACTAAATATCCAGCTTGTTGATAATTAACCCTGTGATCAGTTTCGGGTAAAAGTAGGTGGATTTTTGAGGCATCTTATCCCGAGCCTGGGCTACATCAACTATTTCCTGCACTTGGGTAGGGTTAAGAAGGAAACCTAATTGGTAACTGCGATTCCTGATCTGAGCGATCACCCACTCCTCGCTGCGGCTGTAGACCAAGTTATCCTGGCTGCGTCGCTGCGCTTCACCAATGCCCAGCATGTTATCCAGGATAAGATTATCAAGTATAGCTACGTCTAAGGATTTCCATGACTGAGAACGATCAGATGGCAGAAGCTGCGCAGCAGTTTCCCAGTCTCTCAAGGTTAGAAAATGAAGTTGTTCACCAGCTACCATGCCAAATACATGGTCGTTTTTGTGCTCCTCTAGTTGTGCCATCAATTGGGGCAGATCATCCAGGGTGCCAACTTCTCGTACCTCAAATAAAGCAGAGAGCTGCTCTTGGATGGATTTAACCGTCAAATCACTGAGATTTCCCACTACTCGGTGAGTTGGTAATACCACTAGGCCGGGATCGTAGACATTGACCAGGGTAGTGAGTACATAATCATAACCTGGTTTATTTTGTTCTCTCATCTCCTGAGCAAACTCCAGGGCTGTTTCATAGCGGTGGTGCCCATCAGCGATATATATCTGTTTATCATGGAAAAAATTGACCACCTGCTGAATAACAGTGGCATTTTGAATTACCCAGATGCGGTGTGATTCGCCGTCTTCATCGGTTATATCGATATCGGGTGGAAGCTTTTCAGTTGCTTCTCGCATCCAGTGGCTTACTTGCTGGTTTGGGTCAGAATAAAGTCCAAATATCGAGCTGAAATTACTGTGCGTAGCACGCATCAATTGCAGGCGATCTGCCTTTGGCTTGGAAAGGGTTTCCTCATGAGGCAGGGTTGTACCGGATTCATATGGCTCCACTTTGAGACCACACACCAAACCAGTGCGGATCATTGGTTGTCCTTTAACTAGGTACTCTTGTTCATATAAGTATAAAGATGGCTGGGATTCGGGGATAAGGATTTTTTCTTCAAGCCATTTTTCTAAATATTGATTGGCCCGAGAATAACGATTATTATTGGCAGTGTCTTCGGCATAAGTTAATCCCAGCTCCAAACGAATGATGTTGGCAGGGTGTTGGGCATAATACCTGGCTTGAGCAGCCTCGTCTATAATATCGTATGGTGGTGTTACCACATGGGCAAGATCATCGATTTTATCTCGGTTATAGCGTAATCCTCTAAATGGGATAATTGTAGCCATAAAGTTAGACCCCTCCTTAAATATGGCATTACAGGCCTTCGTATTGTTCAATTTTAGTATAAGAAACTTGGCAATGCAATCAAATTGCTTGATTTCGACCTCTGATAGTGTTTAAATAATTAAATACACGCACCACTTTTATGGAGGGTTGTAATTGCTGGTTGATTATCATGTGCATGTAGTTGCCCACGGTGAATACCATTATAGGGAAGAGTGGCTCAACCAATATCTAGACCGAGCTCAGCAGAGAGGCGTTCAGGCCATTGGATTGGTTGAACATGATCAGTTCAAGGAAAGAATAGACTGGAGATTAATTGAAGCGTTGAAAAGAACAGACCTTCACATTGCTGCTGGTTTGGAAATAGACTTTGTGCCGGGTAGGGAAGAGAGCATAAAGAGAATGATAGATCAGCATCCCCTGGATTTTGTGATGGGTTCGGTGCATTTCATTAATGATTGGGCATTTGATCATCCTGACCACCGCGCTGGATTTGATGCCTTAGATATTGACCAGGTATATAGCGATTATTATGTACTTATCGACAAATTGGTGAAAAGCCGCCTATTTGACATAATTGGTCACCTCGATCTGATAAAAATTTGGGGACATCGACCAATTAAAAAGGATTCTCTACAGCACGTCCAACCAATTTTACATAGTATAAAAGCATCACCAATGGTAATAGAAATTAACAGTGCTGGACTGAGAAAACCGGTGCAGGAAATGTATCCTTGCAGGCAGATCATAGAAAAGATGTTTCAACTTGGCCTGCCTGTTACTATGGGATCAGATGCTCATCATCCGGATCAGGTGGCAGAAGGGTTGGCTGATGTTTCGCGAACTCTGTGGAGTATTGGTTATCGTAAGGTGATAGCGTTTAAGGGCAGAGAGTCGTATCCTCTACCACTGGCTTTATAAAAAGGAGATAGTACTAATGAGCAGCATAGCATGGTTGTTGGTTAGCCTGGGTGTTATTCTAGTTGGAGCAGAAGTATTTGTTAATGGAGTTGAATGGTTAGGAAAAAGGCTTAATCTGTCCGAGGGAGCAGTTGGTAGTGTTTTGGCTGCGGTAGGTACTGCGTTACCTGAGACCCTGATCCCCATAATTGCCATAGTGTTTTCCGCTGGTGATGCTGGTCATGAAATAGGCATCGGTGCTATTCTGGGTGCTCCACTGATGCTGTCGACATTGGCTATGTTTGTGACCGGAACGGCCGTGGTGATCTTTCATAGAAGACGGGTACATGGTGCCAAAGTAGTAGCTGATTATTCTACCATGTCCAGGGATCTGGGTTTCTTCATTGTTGTGTATGGTGTGGCGGTACTGACCGGACTCATTCCACCTGGTTTCCGAAATATACAGTTGATCATTGCAGGGTTATTGGTAATCTCTTACTTCTGGTATGTATTTGTATTGATTTTAGAAGAGCGCGATATTAACTGTGATGACGCAATGCCCAAGTGCTATTTTGCTCCACGTAAAGAAACGCCCTCTCTGCCGGTGATATTTTTACAAGTTATAGTGGCTTTGGGCTTTATTATCGTAGGGGCTAGTCTATTTGTAGATTCGGTCAGCAGTATTGCGGTTCTTTATGGGGTACCAGCTTTTGTGTTGGCGCTAATAATTACACCGGTGGCGACTGAGCTACCAGAGAAATTCAACAGCGTGATCTGGGTATCGCGCGAAAAAGATACCCTAGCTCTGGGAAATATTACGGGTGCCATGGTATTTCAGAGTTCTTTGATACCAGCTATAGGTATAGCCTTAACCGATTGGCAGTTGACCACCGGTGCTCTGCTGGCTGCCTTGATTGCTGTGGTATCAGCTGGGTTTTTATATTGGGAGATCAAGACCAAGAAGCACATCACTGCTCCAATGTTGTTGCTAGGAGGGGCGTTCTATCTACTGTTCATTGTGGGTGTAATAGAAGGATTCATCAGCTGGTAGGGAGTATGCGCGTGTTATCGAAGTAATATAAATATATGAATATGACAAAAAAAGAACCGGGTGTTTTCATCCGGTTCTTTTGCTTTATTCTTTTGATGTATTTTAGCCGGCTTGTTTTAGCGAATGCATAGTCTGTTGTTTTCTGTAGTACTGTTGGTAGGCTCCTGCCCAACGAACGGCTTCATCTGCTCTTTTACGTTCCAAAAGCACTCTTAGTTTCGCAAACCTCTCCCGGGCATCCTTTTCGATTATGATGGTAGCCATGTATAGGGCTACATATAGGCCACCTTTGACTAAGAAGTAAATAAAGGTATAGAACAGAAAAGTTTGTTGAAGCTCAGTCATCACTATCCTCCTCCTTCATAAATAGAGAGAAGCTAGATTTAGGTTTCTAAGTAAACACGTTTAAACACGTATAATATGCTGACTGTTCCGCTGATGAGGGTGATTCCAATAGCTGCCGCAGCAAATAAACCGGTCATAATACCCCTCCTCACAAATTCACAACCTGTGATGTTAACAACATATTAACAACATATGATGTATTTAGCAAATTGCGTAATTGTTCGCAATATTAAGGAAAATAAAAAGAAGAGGCTAAAAAGCCTCTTAAACAGTTCATATTAGCAAAAAAAACGAGCTGAATTCAGCTCATTAAATGCCCGTTGTTCTTATTGATTTATTCAGAGTCCATCTTTTCCTCGTCTTCATTCAAACCAATAATTTGTCCGCCCATACCTTCAAAACCTTCGCGCCATTCATCCAGATACTGTTCGATCAATCTTCGTACCAGTCGAGATTTGGTAGTTGCCTGATCCGCACAGGCAAACCGTAATTCACGATCGATATCTTCTGGGACGACTACAGATATGTACTTCATACCTTTCTCCTCCCTTCTACTGATCATTTAATACTCCGCTCCCTAATACTATCCTTATTGTAATATTAAGTAGCTGGGCATTCAATTCGCTTGTGACAATTTGCACTATAAACAGGGCGCTTCGCATTTTGGCAAGGATAAAGACACCTAATTGTAATTGGGATCACTATCACAATAATAAGGTATTATCCTAAATACCTTGTGAAGCTTACAAAATTGGGCATTTGTAGGCTGTTATCCTGACAGCATGCATAGGATTCTCCTAATCCCGTAAATTTGTCATTTCAACAAATGAGACGAAAAATAGTGCGTACAGGAGCTAAAAAGCGCATGATAAGCAGCAAAAAGCACCATATCATATTAACAAGATAGTCAAGAATGAGTAGCAAAACGTTCCAGGTCAGTAAGTTCTGCCCACACCCGTTTACCCGGAGAATACTTTTTTAGGGGCCGATAGTATACTATTGACCTTGCGAAGCAATTCTTGCTAGGCTAAAAAGGAGGAGAAAGGGAGTGCTTGGTATGTCTACTAATCCATATGATAATGCCCATGAATTGTCCAGATCTATTTTACAAAGCGAAATATTCAATAATTATCTGCAGACCAAAAAGGAGCTTGACCGAAAACCGGCTAGCCGTGATAAGGTCTTAGAGTTTCGCAACCGCCAAATGGTAGTTAATCGCGCCCATGTTACCGGAGAAGAAGTTCCTGCAGACTTCATCAGACAGCTTAGTCTTGATTTTGCTAAATTAAATCAAGAAAAGGACATAGCTGCGTTCTTCAATGCGGAAGCCGAATTCATAAACATGTTTAATGATATTCAGGAAATCATTCGACAGTCTATAGATAAGGTTCTGTCTGAATAGAAATGTATATTAGCATTTGTACTTATAATGCCACCCGGGCAAGCTAGTAAATCTGGTATGCGCCCGATAGCCAGTGGAGAATACCCATTTAAATGAATCCATTAATTAGTCAGGGATCTTCCCTGGCTTTTTTTTAAGCTTTGGTAGATGTTGATCATGAATACAATATATCTGGCCAGAATCTATTTACAGTCCGTCAGGCTGCTCTCTATAATTTGGATATCAAAATCGAAGGAAGTATCGCAAAGGGGGAACCAGTGTGTCTTACGTGTCCGAATTGATGGAGCGTGTTCTGAAGAGAAACCCCAGTGAACCGGAATTTCACCAGGCTGTTAAGGAGGTATTGGACTCACTGCAGCCAGTTATTGATCAACATCCAAACCTGGTGGAAAGCGGTATAATAGAGCGGTTGGTGGAACCGGAACGGCAGATCATGTTTCGGGTTCCTTGGGTTGATGACCATGGTGAGGTGCAGGTAAACCGAGGTTTTCGCATAGAATTTAACAGCGCTATCGGCCCTTACAAAGGGGGATTGCGTTTTCATCCTTCAGTTAATGCCAGTATCATAAAATTTTTGGGCTTTGAACAGATTTTTAAGAACTCACTTACCGGTCTGCCCATTGGCGGTGGTAAAGGAGGCAGTGATTTCGATCCCAAAGGAAAGTCGGATGCCGAAGTAATGCGCTTCTGTCAGAGTTTTATGACTGAACTATATAGGCATATTGGACCAAACACCGATGTTCCGGCGGGAGACATTGGTGTAGGTACTCGGGAGATAGGATTTTTATATGGACAGTATAAACGTATAAAAAACGCTCATGAAGGAGCATTGACCGGTAAAGGTTTTACCTGGGGAGGCAGTCTGGTCAGAACAGAAGCTACTGGATATGGTTTGGTTTATTTTACGGAAGAAATGCTGAAAGAGCGTGGCGAAACATTGACCGGCAAAAGGGTGGTAATATCAGGGTCGGGAAATGTTGCTATATATGCAGCCCAAAAGGTTAAGGAATTGGGCGGAATCGTGGTGGCAATGAGTGATTCTCTGGGTTATGTTGTAGATGAAGAGGGTATCGATTTGCATACCATCAAGCTTGTTAAAGAGGTGGAACGCAAAGGCTGTAAAGAATATACAGCCCAGCACCGTAGAGCCAGTTATAATGAAGGTTGCGCAAGCATTTGGGATGTACCTTGTCATGTTGCTTTACCCTGTGCCACCCAAAATGAACTGGATGAAAGAGCGGCTCAGACTCTCATAGCTAATGGGTGTATTGCTGTTGCCGAAGGAGCTAACATGCCCTGTACCCCTGAAGCGGTTGAGCTATTCCTTAATAATAAAATATTATTCGCTCCGGCTAAAGCAGCCAATGCCGGCGGAGTAGCGGTTTCAGCTTTGGAGATGTCTCAGAACAGCATGCGCTATACTTGGACATTTGAGGAAGTTGATATGCGACTGAAAAACATTATGATTGACATTTATAAAAAATCATGCCAGGCTGCTCGCCAGTATGGACATGAAGGCAATCTGGTGGTTGGTGCCAATATAGCAGGATTCTTAAAAGTTGCCGATGCCATGATAGCCCAGGGAATAGTATAATAGGCTTAAATAGACGGAGGGTGTTACCTGTAGACGGGAGCATCCTCTTTTTTACTTTAAATCCTGTGGTGGGCAACTGTTTAGAGGCACTTTGGGTTTGTTTCTAGTTTGCTTTTGGCTGTGTTATAATAAGCTCTAATGTATATAGTAGGAGGACGACTATGCGTAAGAAAACCAATTGCCAGGTGTTGGCTTTAATATTGATACTGGCAGTTTTTATGCTGTCTGGCTGTCAGGAAGATACTCAGGAACAAGCCATCGGTGAGGTTAATGGTGATATTATTACCCAGAAACAATTTGATCAACACTATCGGATGGTATTGAGTTGGTATCAACAAACTTACGGAGAAGTTGATGAGAAAAATGATCAGGAGTTGGTAGCCAACCTTAAGGACAGCAGCTTTCAAGATCTGGTAGTACAGAAGCTTATTCTTCAGGAGAGTGAAAGAAGGGGTATTGAAGCCGACCTGGAGCAGGTGGAACAGGATCTTGAAGCTATTCGTGCTCAAAGAGACCAGCTGGAAGAGAACGGTTATCAGAAATTCCTGGATGAAAACGGATTTGATGAAGAATTCTTAAAACAGGAATGGATTACCCAGAATCTATTTGTGCAATTACAGGATGAAGTGACCAGTGATATAGTGGTGACCGAAGAGGAAGCCCAGAACTATTATGAAGAAAACAAGACGGTATTTCAGCATCCGGCCGGCAAAGAGATTTATCATATCCTGGTAGAAGACCAGGAAAAAGCCAATGAAGTTCTAAAACAACTGAATGAAGGTAAATCATTTGGTGAGTTGGCGGCCCAGTATTCTATTGATCCCGGCAGCAAATCCCGAGGTGGGGATGTTGGCCTGGTAAATGAGGATACCAATTTCGTAGAACCATTTAAGAAGGCTGCTCTGGAATTGTCTCCGGGAACATTACTGACAACACCAGTTGAGTCTGAGTTCGGGTTCCATATCATCAAGGCCGGGCAACAGTTGGATGAAGGTGTCTGGCCTTATAGTAAAGTTCAGGATGATATAGAAGCTTCGTTACTGAGATATAAACAGGAGGAATCCTTCAACCAGTTCCTGGAGGATCTGCAAGCTAAGGCGGAAATAAAAGATTTCCGTAAATCCTAACCGTGACTGTCGTAGGATAAGAACGGTGACAGGGGACACCTACCTTGTCACCGTTTTTCTTTTGCCTGCGCAAGTAGGGAGCGGTTCTAGATTAATGCAAAAGTCCCTAAGGGGGCGATGAGGGCATCGTCTCTTACGGACTTACCCAGTAGGTTACACCCCGGCGTTGATCACATCTATTCAAGTGATATAGCAAACAACTAAGACTTGTTTAGTGGGCTGTTAAAGAGTACCATTATATATGATAATGGTTATCAAACAAGTGGTGCTTGGTGAGAAATATGAAGACTATTTATCAGAAGATCGACCAAAGTGAATACCGTATGACTCCCCAACGATCTGTAGTCTTGCAGGTGATGCTCGAAAACCAGGGGCAGCATCTGAACGCCGAAGATGTCCTGGCTAAAGCTCGTAGTAAATCTCCCAGTATTGGAATTGCTACTGTTTATAGGACTTTGGAAAAGCTGGCTGCCATTGGCGTTCTTTACAAAAATATGTTTGAAGGTGGGAGCTATCGCTATGAGCTGTCCATAGGGGATGAACATCAGCATCATCATCTCATATGTCTGTCCTGCGGATCGATTACCGAAGTGGAAGATGACCTCTTGCATATTTTGGAGGAAAGGTTAGAAAACAATGGTTTTCAAGTGGTAGATCACGAACTTAAGTTTTACGGATATTGCCCTGAGTGTAGGGTTGATAAATAAATATTTTTTTCAGAACCCATTGATAATGATTATCCTTATCGGATTTTTCAATCATTACTAAGGTTTTCATTTTGGTAATTGTATTTTTCCTGATTTGTTAGTGCCGAAGGGAAAAGGAGGAGTAACCAGTGAGATTAGATATATTAGAAACTGGTCGCAAAGCACAAGTGATCCGCATTGGCCGAGGGTCGGAAGCAGAACAGCGCTTAATGGACATGGGTATTGTGCCGGGAGTCGAAGTTGAACTATTGGCCAAGCATCCCTTTCGGGGGCCCATAATCATAGGTTTAGGTAATAGCCGTATTGCTCTGGGACGTAGATTAGCCAGTTCTATCGAGGTGGAATAAACGTGGAAAAACCTCGGGTCAATGCAGAAAAACTTTTATTACCATAACCATCTAAGAGTGATTAGACTTATAACAGCAGGTTATGTTATTCTAACGGTAGTTGAAGTAATTGGAGGGAACATATATGCTGCGTCTGGAACAGGTTAGCATGTCAGTTAATGATTCCAATGGCGGTAACAAAGACATTCTGCACAATATAGATTTAGATTTTACTTCAGGAAAACTCTATGCAATAACTGGACCTAATGGCGGCGGCAAAACTTCACTTGCCAAAGTCATTATGGGTATTTATGATCTCTCGGCCGGACAGATATTTCTGCACGATGAAGAAATAAGCCATTTAACAGTTTCCGAAAGAGCTCACAAGGGAATAGCTTATGCCTTTCAGCAACCTCCACGTTTTAAGGGTTTGACGGTCAGCGATTTATTGAAAATAGCTTATGGGGATATTGATATCATGGGGCTGAGAAAAAGTTTGCGTGATGTAGGCCTTTGCC
>Ga0209723_1000970_pt1 | contig 48411 bp, 48 predicted proteins | sample BiotimSIPDNA_2_FD_185750 | JGI IMG/M metagenome (GOLD analysis project Ga0209723, IMG submission 185750) | Anaerobic biogas reactor microbial communites from Washington, USA - Biogas_R2 time_0 SIP DNA (SPAdes) (version 2) | ecosystem: Engineered > Bioreactor > Anaerobic > Unclassified | place... | reverse complement strand
TGGGAGCATCTTGTTTCCACCTCTCCTCATTTGGATGCTAAAATAAAGTTCGTTCCGCCCATCCTTCTGGACAAAATCGCAGTCCAGCTCGGTGATTGGAGTGGATACCATCTGCTGGCTCATCACCATAAAGGACCCCGGTGGTCAGACCCCGTCAAAAAAGTATCTGCCTGGGGTTTTCCCTCCCTATTGCACCTGGAACAATTCGACCTTTTCAATACTTGAAATGCACGGCTCACCCGATGTCGTTTCGCACACCCTGCCCGTGACCCGCACCCGGTAGCCGACCACCGCATAAGTGCCATCATCCAACCGCACCTGGATATCCGACCTGGTGTAGCCCTCGAACAATGCCTTCATCTGGTTGGGCTCGTCCCCCACCCTGACAAATATCGTGACATCCTGGGTGGTATTGGCAGGGTTCTCAAGCCGCAACCCGCACTCATCATCACAGTATGTGCTGCTGAACATCGCCAACCGCCCCACCAGGATCACCTTGCTGCCAACTTCATGATCGCCAATACTATCAAAGTTGACCTCCACTGGCATCGGGGTGGCGCTTGGACGGGGCGTGGCTGTCGGTCGCGGTGTTGCTGAAGGCAATGCTGTGTTGGTGACCATGACCATTTCAGTTGCCACAACCTGGTTTGATCTGTCTGGTAAATTGACCCCGCCACTGGAACCCAATACCCCGAATAATAAGGCGAACAGGAACCCGATGAGGGCGAGCGAGATAAAGATCACCGCCAGCAGGCGCCAGACAATGATCTGCTTTTCCAGCCGGATGCCATAGCGTCGCTCAATACTGCTGCTCAGCATATCAAAGCCTGACTTGAAGAAGTGCCCCCTCACCTTCAGTTCTTTGGGGGTGTTGGTTTTTGAAAGACCCTTGAGTTTAAGGATGTGGATGGCGCCAAAAGAGCGCATCACGCCCCCACTCAGGCGGCTGAACTCCTCCCGGCGGTGGTCATGAAACTCCAGCATTATCTCAGGTGGGTTCATCTCCACTTTTGAGATCTTGGCTTTGTTGACCACCAGGGTGCCAGCCACCAGGTCACCGATGCGCTGTTTGAGCGGCGTGGAAGCGATAACGATCGCCCCGATCAGGTTGTCCTCCAGCAGGCTGAAGAAACCACGGATGGCCGCCTGTCCCCAGTTCGCCTTCCCGCCATCCTTCTTGATCACCCGCAGGTAGTGCATGGCTTTGCCCGGCGTGGTGCCAGTGGCGCCTTCCCAGATGAAGAAATACAGGAACCACACCAGGGGAAGTAACAACAAAACCGAGGTGGTAAAAATGGCTGCCAGGCTGTCCGGGTTGATATTGCGGTAATTGAACAGGCGTGTCAGGTTGCCCATGGTACCGCCTACCATTGCCAGAATAATGATCAGGCTTGTGTAGATCAGTGCGATGAAAAAGAAGTCCAGGAACACACTGTCCAGGCGGTAAAAGACGCCCTCCCCTTTGATCGGCAGGATCTCCAGCGTCTCGCTTTTCGGCAAACCCGGCATAAACGCCTGGCTTTGCCCCTGGCCGGGTACAGCCTGCCTGGGACCAAGGTACTGGCTGGTTGTATGCAGGTCGATCACCGTATCATGGCATACCACGCATGTGCTGTTCATGTCCACCTCACTCACTGTGTGACAGGTAGCACAGTACCCGCTGGTTTTGACCGCATAGCGCGCCCCACAATAAGGGCACACGCTGGCATCCGCAGGGATATCCTCGGCACACAGGTGGCACTGCTTCTGCTTCTCATCCATATTTCGCTCCTTGAACAGGTTATTAAACGAAACAAGACACCGCATATATCTTTATTGCTGCTCCCCCTTGAAATAAGGGGAGAACTAAAAGTGGGATCAAATAATATATTATCACCATTTTCCCCTTGACAAAAGTATACCGTTCGGTATAATAGAACTTATGGATAACCGAACTTATTTAATGCAACAGGCGCTCTCGCTCTTCTCCGCCCGTGGCTATGACGCCGTGGGCATCCAGGAGATCTGCGAGGCGGCCCTGGTGACCAAGCCTACGCTCTACCACTACTTCATCAGCAAGCGCGGCCTGCTGCAAGCCCTGCTCGATCAGCACTTTGCACCGCTCTTGACCGCCCTCGAAACCAGCAGCGCCTATGATCACGACATCACTTACTCGCTGGAGAAGGTCATCCGTGCCTATTTCGATTATGCCCGCCAGAATATGACCTTTTACCGCTGGCAGCTGGCCATGCAGTTTGCCCCTCACGAAAGCGAGCCCCACCAGGCCGTGCTGCCCTTCCTGAAGAAGCAATTTCGCCTGCTTGAAAGCCTGTTCCAACAGGCTGAAGGCGACCACGGCAACATGCGCGGGCGCTCGCATGCTTACGCCGCCACCTTTTTGGGCATGATCAACACCTATATCAACCTGTCATACGAGCAAATGCTTGACCCGGACGACGAACAGGTCTACCGCCTGCAGCACCAGTTCATGCACGGTATCTTTTCATAAACCGCAACACGGTCAGTTCAGGATGCCGCATTTTTTATTCACATCACTATACCCATCGGTATACTAAGGAGTTCATATGTCACACTGGATCGATAACGCCATTTTCTACCATATTTACCCACTGGGCGCCACAAACGCCCCCCAAATCAACGACCATACCTCCCAACCATTCAGCCGCATCGCTGCGATTCACGGCTGGTTGGATCACATCCAATCGCTGGGTGCCAACGCCATCTACCTCGGCCCGGTCTTCGAGTCCACCCGCCACGGCTATGACACCGCCAATTACTACGAGGTCGACCGCCGCCTGGGCACCCGTGCCGACCTGGCAGCGCTGAGCGCCGATCTGCACGCGCGCAACATGCACCTCGTACTGGATGGCGTCTTCAACCATGTCGGGCGTGATTTCTGGGCCTTCAAGGACCTGCAAGCCAACGGCGGGAACTCACCCTACCGCGATTGGTTTGACGACATCCGCTTTGGTCAGTCCAGCCCATATGGCGACCCTTTCTCCTATGCCGGTTGGAACGGGCATTACAGCCTGGTCAAGCTCAACCTGGAACACCCGGAGGTGAGGCAGCACCTGTTTGGCGCAGTCGGGATGTGGGTTAATGAACTGGGCATCGACGGCATCCGCCTGGACGCAGCGGACTGTCTGAGCTTCAGCTTCCTCGAAACCCTCTCAGCCTTCCGCGACCAGCTCAAGCCCGACCTGTGGCTGATGGGCGAGGTCATCCACGGCGATTACCGCCAGTGGGCCGCTCCCCACCGTCTGGACTCGGTCACCAATTACGAGCTTTACAAGGGGCTCCATTCCAGCCATAATGACCACAATTACTTCGAGGTCGCCTATGCCCTCAACCGCCAGTTCGGACCGGGCGGCATCTACATGGAAAGAAAACTTTACAATTTTGTCGATAACCACGATGTCTCGCGCATTGCCAGCAAGCTCAAAGACCCGGCCCACCTTTACCCTTTACACCTGCTGCTGTTCACGGTGCCTGGCGTGCCTTCATTGTATTATGGCAGCGAATTTGGCATCCCCGGGCTCAAAAACAACCATTCGGATGACCCTTTGCGGCCGGTAATGGACCTGCCCACCTGGCAGAACACCGCCCCGCACCCCGACCTGCCCGGGTTCATCCGCCGCCTTGCCGATATACGAGGGTCATCGCCTGCCTTAAGTGACGGATACTACACCCAGGTGCATGTTTCAGCCCAACAATTCGCTTTTACCCGCAAAAAAGATGGCGACGAGGTGCTGGTGGTGGTCAATGCAGCGCCGGAACAGGTCACCCTGAGCCTGCCGGGCTTTGCCAATGCACAGGCGGTCGACCTGCTCGACCCAGGCGTGCCCATCAGCATCACCAATGGCAGCCTGGACCTGTACCTGCCTGCCACTTACGGGCGGACCATCAAAATTGAACGATATTAGAAGATAAACGGGTTTTCAGGCGGTCTTTTCAACCACCCAGAAATGGGAAAGGCCCAAAACTTTCAAAGGGGTGTGTTCAAGCAACTGCAGCAGCCTGCGCAGCGCTTTACCCAGCCGCGGGCGGCGCTGGATGATGTTGTCATACGCCCCAAAAATGATCGTGCGCTTGATGAACTTGACCGGCAGGCCTTTGAACAGCCTGGCAAGGTCACGCCGGGTATAGATCTCCACATGCGGCGCCAGTTTGTCCCGCCATTTCCGCGGCAGGTAGTTGACCAGAGGGATGTTGCCGAAGTGGTACTTGCCGCGCCAGTAGATGCCGTGCGTTTCAAAGGGATAGCCGCGGTTGGGGCAGAACAACACCAGCCGCCCACCAGGCTTGAGTACCCGCACCATCTCGGCGATGGCAGCCCGGTCGTCGGAAACGTGCTCGAGCACCTCGTGGTTGATCACCAGGTCCTGGCTGTCGGTCGGGAAGGGCAGTTTCTCGCCGGCGCCGCATACCACGTTGGGAGTGTAAGCCTGTGTGTCCCTGACCCGCGGGAACTCGATGTCAAGTCCGATGACATGCAAAGACACCGGCACCAGGTGCGCCACGTACATCCCCACTCCGCAGCCATCCACCAGCACCCGACCTTGAAGGCGCTCACCGGCAGCCGCGATCATCATCTGCAGGCGGCGTTTTTGCCCGTCGCGCCAGACGTGCGACGGTTCCCCCCGCAGGGCAGCTTTTTCCAGGTCTCCAGGTATGACATGTGACATCATCAGAAACCAATTTTAACCGATAATGGGGTTGTGAGGCTCTAAATTTTCAAGGGTACTCTTCATTATTATCCTGGATGCAATCAGCGAAATCCCCCAGCTATGGCTCCACATGTATAGCGGCGAAGCAAAGTCCCCCACAAGGGGATCCCGGGAAAAGACCGCTGAAGCATCAGATCTACCCGTGAATGATGCTTCGCCCTTACCTGTGATCACCAGGATGCCGTGGATATGGTTGGGCATAATAACCCATTCACCCAACTCAAGGTCAGCAAAGCGGTAAGGCAATTGATGCCACTGCGCAGATGCCACTCGACCCAGGAAATTCAAAACCATCTTCCCCTCTTCCACCCTGCCAAACAGGCACCTGTGACCATGCGTCACGATGGTCACGAAATAAGCCCCAGGTTGGGAATAATCATATCCTGGCAAGCGGATGCTGCGGCGACGGGGCAGTGATCCTTTAAAACTATTGGTCTAATTCAACCGTTGTCGACCTGTAATTACTTAAAATAGTTATAATCACCAGTATGGCTTCACCTTGAAAGGTGCATCTTATGGCAAACATTCCCATCGATTGGTTGTTACAGGGCGAACCCTGGATTGCTTACCGCACCAGGCTGGACCTGTTGGGGCAATCCGCCACAAACCCCGATGTACTCGCTTGTAGGCAGGCTATGCTGGCAGACCCGCAGGTTCAAGGCCTCATCCAGGATCTGGGCGTTTTCCCCTGGTCGGTCATCGCCAGCCACAAAAGCGCCGGGCAGCCATTTCACCGCTTGAACTTCCTGGCTGACCTGGGTATCACCGCCAGTGACCCAGGCATGCCGCAGATCGTCTCAGGAATTCTGGCGCACCAATCCCCCGAGGGTCCGTTTCAACTGCCTGTCAACATCTCCACCAGTTATGGCGGCAGCGGGCAGGACCATTGGGGTTGGGCACTGTGCGATGCCCCCTTGCTGGTCTATGCCCTACTCAAAATGGGTTTGGCTGAACTGCCGGAAGTAAAACTGGCGCTTCAATACCTGGTGGGACTGGTGCGTGACAATGGCTGGCCTTGTGCCGTCTCAAAAGAACTGGGCGATTTCCGTGGTCCCGGCCGCAAGGATGACCCCTGCCCATTTGCCACCCTGGCCATGCTCAAAGCTCTGTCGACGAGTGAAGAGCTGCGGGACAGCCCAGCCTGTCATACCGGCACCGAAACGATGCTCAGCCTGTGGGCGGAAAGCCAGACCAGGCACCCCTACATCTTCTACATGGGCACGGATTTTCGCAAACTAAAGGTGCCCTTTGTCTGGTATGACCTGCTCCACGTCCTGGATGTCCTCTCTCGCTTTTCCTGGCTGCAAAAGGATGCCCGTCTGGTTGAGATGCTTGGGATATTGAAAAGCAAAGCGGATCCCCAGGGTCTCTTTTGCCTGGAGTCGGTTTGGTCGGCATGGAAGGACTGGGAATTTGGCCAAAAGAAGCAGCCTTCACGCTGGCTTACCCTTCTGTCCTGGCGCATCATCCAGCGGTTTGAGACATAGAGGCGAAGCATCCCAAAATACGTTCTTGAGTCAAACAAACAAGTTGATCCAGGATGCTTAATCCTTACCTTTGTCTACCCGCAATATTCCTCGTCCCTTTCCCAATTCAATGGGTTGGTCATGATGTAATCAGTTATGGTTAGCATGTCCTGTTCATCACGAATGACATGCGCGGTTTTTGCGTCCCCCGAACGCATTTTATGAGTGGGGAGAGTAATAATTGCGTTGCCAGATGGATTCTTTCCCCTTGCCCAATTGTGAGTTTATCTTCCTGGAAGTGACCGATGTGTAATTCTGGATGATCGCACCTACCGATCCTGGTATCGTGCCATTCAGGCGTAGGGGCGAAGCATCCCTGACAGACTCACTTGGTGGATGCAAAAGTTCTTCTGAGGATGCTTCGCCCTTACTTGTTGTAACCTGCATCAAGCTAAATCAACCCACCCCACAAGGCCGCTCTTTAAATCTCCTCGATGCTCAACGGGAACTTGGACATGAACTCACACCCACCCTCCAGGATCAGGATCGGGTTCTCATACCTGAAACCGATCTGCTCCTCCGGGCAGGCATACTGCACCGCGCAGATCAGCATCTCATTGGGCTGGTAGATATGGTCCGGGTTGGTCCAATATGGGAATGGCCCGTCATTGCGCCCGATACGCCACTCATCGCCCAGCATGCCGATGCCATGCTCAAAACCAGGCACCACGTACTCCGCAAAGCCGCGTTCCTCAATAAACCGCCCGATCTCATCCGCCAGACTCGACGGCGTCACGCCCGCCTTGTAGGTCTTCAAAACCAGGTTCATCATATCCACAAAGTTATCGGCATGCCAGCGCTGCCTTGGGGTCGCCGGACCCAGCAGGTAGTTATGCGAGTGATCTCCCAGGCATAATTTAAACATGGCATGCAGGTCCGCCATAAATGGCTCACCCGCGCTCAATTTCTTGCGCGTCGCCGGCGTGCATGCTCCGCCCGCCAAACCGGTGCGGTACCCGGCGGCAATCTCGTTGCCCCCGGTGAAGGACCACTCCCACTCGCTGCCGGCGGTGCGCATGGCATAGGCTGCCAGCCCGCCGATCTCGGTCTCAGTCATGTTGCGATACCCGCCGTCCTTGATCGCCGAGTAGACCGCCTCATGCCCCACGTCCACCATGCGCGACGCTTCCCTGAATCGGTTGATCGTCCCCTCATCCTTGATCACCGACAGGCGGTCCTGGATGTCGAGCGCATTGACCAGCTTGCAGCCGTCCAGTGCCTCCTCAAACGCCACGTACTCGTAGTGTGTCAGGTTGCCCTCGGGCAGGTAGCTGGACATGCCCGCCTCAACCCCCACCACACCCCTCCCGCCGGGCAGATGCTCCTTGATAAAGTCAGAGATGACCGTGATCTGGTCCTGTCCGCCCATTGGCGCATAGCCCAAAACGTGATCCGAGTCCAGCCATGAGTCATCCGCCACGCGTGCTGCATCGATCACAAAGGTGAAAACGGTCGGCAGTCCATCCGCCGGGATGACTACAAAAGACCTCCAGGGGCAAAAGGCATCCGTCACCCATGAAAGCGTGCGCAGGCGCGAACCGAGGTAGATATCCACGCCATCCTTGGCCATCTCAGCCTGCACGGCCTTGACCCTTGCGGGAAAGTCGATAAAGAACCTGTCGTGTGTCTGTTCGCTCATGGCTAATACTCGCAGGGGATCTCTGAAAGCACCTTATTCAGGCGGTCAACGATCGATGCCAGGCTCAGCGCCTTGACCATGTTGCCCTTCAGGCGCAGCTTGCCGCTCATCAGCGCGGAACGCGAGCCGATCTCGGCTTTCGAGATCCTGGCAAAGGTCTCATAATCGCCGCTGATGATGAATTCGGCGGGCGGGAAGTCACCCTCTTCGCGCAGCGAAATTTCCTCGAAAACGCCGTCCTTGATGCCGTAATAAAGCGCACGGTCCTGCCCGTCCGGGCAGTCAAAGTAGATCGTCAGCATGGAAGAGGTGAGGTTCTTCATCTGTTCGGGGCTGAGCTGCTCCCGCAGCCGTTTTTGGGCTTCGTCAGCCCACTCAGGGCTCAGGTACTTGATTAATGTCATGTCAAATCTCCTTTAAATTTGTGATGCTTGCTCTTCTGCCAGTTGCCTGGCTTCATTTTTCTGTTTGCGGCGCATGAAAAACAGCGGGATGAGAGCCAGAAGGGTGATGCCCGCTGCCACCTGGAAGATCAACGGAGGCGGCACCGTGCCGGCGTTGCCGTCGATGACGATCGCCTGCCCATATTTCGCCGCCAGCCAGCCCCCCAGCAGCGGACCCGGGATCATGGCAAAAGCCACCTTGAATAGCACGTAATAGCCGGCGAACTGGCCCCTGTTCTCCTCGGGAAAGAGGTCCTTGGTCCACGCCAGGATGGCAATCGTATAAGCCGCCATCGGGGTCAGCCACAACAGCCCGCCAAACAGCGCCGGGATGAAGTTCTTGGTCAGCGAGAAGACAAACAGCCCAACCGCCTCGAGCACGATCGCCAGCACCGCCACCGGGAAGCGCCCCCATTTGTCCACCAGCAGCCCGATCGGGTATGCCAGGATGATCGCCCCCACCAAAATCGCCACACCCACCAGGATGGAATACTGCAGGGTGGGCAGCTTGAGGTGGTGCTGCAGGTAGACCACCAGGTAGGGGAAGAAGACGTTGGTCGCCAGGTTGAAGATGGCACTGCTCGCCAGGATCAGGAAGACATCGCGGTTGACCTTTAGGTTCTCCTTGCTGAAGGTGCGTGCCAGCTGCTGCCAGTAGGTGCCCCTGACTGGCTCGGTGACCGGCGGCTCCTTGAGCATCGGCGCGGTGATCAGCCCGACCAGCAGCACGATCCCGCCCACCGCGTAGAAGAACACCGGGTAGCCGACCGCTTCGATGATCAAGCCCGACCCGCCATACACGAACAGGATGGAGATCCAGGTCATGATCTCCAAAATGCCGCTCACCCGCCCGCGGTTTTCCTTGTTGGTCACGTCGGTCACGTAGGCATTGAACGCCGCGTCATTGGCTGTGGCGCCAAAGAAGGTCATGATCGAATCCAGCAGGATCGCCATGAACACGCCCGCCGAAACCGACGAAAACAGCGCCGATGACGAGAACAGCCCGGTGAAGATGCCCCAGATCACATAGCCGATCACCAGGTAAGGCCGCCGCCGCCCCCACTTGCTGCGTGTGCGGTCGCTCAGGTTGCCCATCAGGATGGCAGTCGTCGTGCTGACGAAGGCGGTGATCGCCACCATCCACGAGATGGCCTGCGGGTCGGGGGTGATCTCGTTATACAAGAAGGTGTTGAAGAACTGGTTCTCAACCGCCCAGGCCAACTGGCCGGAAAAGCCGAGTAAAAGCAGGGCAATCCAGACGGTGCGGGTCAGTTTCTTGCCAGGTTGTGTCTCAAGCGGGGGTGTTTCCAATGGTGGTATCCTTTCCGGTCTGATGGCTCAGACCAACAGCACATGGTTGTTCCTGGCTGTATTATAAACTTATAATGGAATTTCACCGTGCGAAGTGGTAAACTTGTCAGGTTGAGGATCAATTAATGAACCAGAGAGTGATATTCCCTTTTACCGCCATCGTCGGCCAGGAGCGCATGCTGCGCGCCCTGGTGCTCAATGCGGTTGACCCGCGCATCGGCGGCGTTTTAATCCGCGGTGAACGCGGCACGGCCAAATCGACGGCTGCGCGTGCCCTGGCGGAACTTCTGCCGCCCGTCGAGGTGGTCAAGGACTGCCGCTTTGGCTGTGACCCGCACAGCCCGATCAGCTGGTGCACCGAGTGCCGCGAGCGCGCCAGGGATGGCGCCCAACTCCCCACCACCACCCGCCCGACCCCCTTCATTAACCTGCCCGTCTCCGCCACCGAAGACCGCGTGGTCGGCACCCTCGACATTGAAAAAGCCATCCAGAAGGGCGAGCGCCATTTTGAACCCGGCATCCTCGCCTCCACCAACCGCGGTCTACTCTACATCGACGAGGTCAACCTGCTGGATGACCACGTGGTGGATGTGCTGCTCGATTCAGCCGCCATGGGCATGAACATCGTCGAGCGCGAGGGCATCTCCTTCGCCCACCCGGCCCGTTTCATCCTCGTCGGCACAATGAACCCCGAAGAGGGCGACCTTCGCCCGCAACTCCTGGACCGCTTCGCGCTCTCGGTGGAGATCCGCGGCATCCTCGACACCCGCCAGAGGGTCTCGATCATGGAACGCAACATCTCCTTCGAGTCCGACCCCCTGGCCTTCCGGCTCTACTGGCTGCCCAAGGAGAAGGAACTCTCCGAGCGCATCGAGAAAGCCCGCCGCATCGTCGATAAAGTGACCTACACCAGCCGCGACCTGCTGATCATCGCCGATCTGACCTCCTCCATGGAGGTCGATGGGCACCGCGCCGACCTGGTGATCCTCAAGGCTGCCCGCGCCCAGGCTGCTTTTGACGGGCGCGAAGCCATTTCCCCGCACGATATCGCCCTGGCAGCCGAACTGGCCCTGCCGCACCGCGTGAAAGCCGGCCCCTTCCGCCAGTCCCAGATGGGCATCCAGGCCCTGGAAGCCCAGATCGAGCAGTTGAAGGGCCAGGCCTCGCTCGGAGACGAAGAAAAGCAGGAAGATTCCGAACAGAAGAGCGATTCCGCTAAAAAAAAAGCGCAATAGTTGACCCGGACAAGGGGGAACAACCGGAGAGTGCCATGCCGGTCGAACAATCCCGCCAGGAACTGTTCAAAGACCAGTCTGCCCGTTGGTGGGATGGCGGGCAGCATGTCAAGCCCGGCGAAACCTTCGAACCCCGCAAACTGGATACCCCCCTGGACGAAATGACCCGCAAAACCGGCGGCAAACGTTCCCAGACCCACACCGACCGCAAGCGTGGGCGCTACATCCAGGCCCGCCCCTCCCCCGGCAAGGCTGATGACCTGGCTTTCGATGCCACCCTGCGTGCCGCCGCCCCTTTTCAACGCGCCCGGGCTGAACTGCGCAAAAAGGTGGCCTTTGCCGTCAAACCCGAAGACTACCAGCGCAAGGTCAGGGTGCGCAAAGCCGCCAACCTGATCCTCTTCCTGGTCGACGCTTCATGGTCGATGGCGGTCGCTGAGCGCATGTCCGCCACCAAGGGCGCCATCCTTTCCCTGCTGACCGATGCCTACCAGCGGCGCGACCGCGTCGGGCTGATCGTCTTCCAGAAGGACCGCGCCACCCTGGTGCTGCCGCCGACCAACTCGGTGCTGCTGGCATCGCGTGCCCTGACCGACATCCCCGTGGGCGGCAAGACGCCCCTTTCCGCCGGCTTGAAGATGGCCTACGAGGTCTTGAAGCGCGAGCACATCCTGCACCCCGACGTGCAGCCGCTGTTGATCGTGCTGACCGACGGCGCAGGCAATGTCTCGATGAGCGGTGACCCGCCCCAGGAGGAGGCCAACAAGCTGGCGGAAATGTTCGCCCACGAGCACATCCGCAGCGTGGTGGTCAACATGGAACACAAGGCTTTTGACCAGGGGCTGGCGCAGGCCCTGGCGGACCATCTCGAGGCGCCCTGTTACACCCTCGAGGAACTGCACGGTGACAGCCTCTACCAGACCGTGCAAAAAGAGATCAGCGTTCCCACCCTGACCAAGGCCAGGATGAAGTAGGGAGAAGAAGCTGAAAGGTGAAAGGCACAAGCTGAAAGCAAAACCAAAACAGCCGTTATACGGGCATAAAAAGTAGGGGCAGACCTTTATTATCCCTTGTTTTTTTTCGAGGGACCGTGTCTGCCCATGATCACGATCGCACCAATTGCCCTTTGCTTCGCCCTTACAGCACGGTCTGGGTTGAAGCTTCACCCTTACAGAGGGCCCACCAATCTCCCTATCCTGACCCATCCGGCAGATCCTCCGCCTCCCACTCATCCAGCATCTTCCCCAAAACATCATTGAAGACCCGTAAGGAGCTGCGCTCACCGCCCAGGGACTGGTTGACCTGCATGATGCGCGCCAGGCGCGTGCAGCTCAAACCCAGCGTGTCCAGCGCACTGCGCAGCCCGTCTAAATCGGTGTAGACACCCTTGCTGGCGGTGAGGGCAAAGAACTTCTTGATGCACATGCGGAACAGCGCCACCTCCTCCCACAGGGTCTCGTTCAACGCCCGGGAGAGCTGGCGGCGCTCTTTGTTGGTGTAGTGCTCGTCATAATAGCCCGGCTGGACCGTCGGGTCGTTCGAAAGCAACAGGTGGATCTCTTCTTTGGCTTCTTTCATAGGTTATTCCTCCTTTATTTAGAACTTATGTTCTATTTCAGGGTAAATAATAACCCATTCAGCCCTGTTGCGCAAGCAAAATCCCGCAAGAATTGCCGGGGAGGTCAGAATAATTGTTCGCATTCTTCGCATCTTCGCTGCACAACTACCCCGCTGCGAAGATGGCACACAGGGGATCGCCGCATAACCACCCCACTGCGAAAATGAGCCCGGCAGGCCGGGTCCCGCTGCGCTTCCCGGGCAAGCTGTTGCAAAAGATCACTTGAAAAGCCTGTATAATTGGCTCATCCAGCGATAGTGAGGGATTCATGTCATACAAGTACAGGGTTTTGACCGGCAAGGAACGCTTGACGCTGCTGATCGCGGCGAGTATCCTGGTTGACCTCGCCGTACTGTTCTACGGCAGCGGCTGGCTTACCGACCGCCTTTTCCCCGTGGTGCAAAAAACCACCTCCTCCTGGCTCATCGATGCCATCCGCGAAGGCGCCGCACCCCTCTTCACCCCCGGGAACGCCATTTTCATCCACCTGGCCGCCATCTGCATTCTCCTGGCAGTTAGCGTGTTAGGCTACGCAGCCTTCAGCGACCTCGGCTTCCTTTTCATCCCGATCGCCTTGCTTTTACTGCTGTTGTGCGGCAGCGCAATCGCCGCTTTCTTTAACCTGTTCAAGTCAGGGCAGCCGCTGTATAACGCCGTCGTGACCGCCGCACTGCTGGTTGAAATTACCGCCATTGTCGTGGCACTTGTTCTGGTGACCAGGAAAATGAACCTTGAAGACAATGAGCGGTTAATCAATGCGTTGAGGAACCGCTCTCACCCGGAGCTGTGAAGCCCCGAGCGGGTGGGGTCCGCTTTTAAGCAAGAGCGCGGAACTTACCCAAGCTGCTTGAACTGCCCCGCTGAAGATGAGCCCGGTCCGGGGGTTGTGATCCAGGTTTAGCGCAACTGGTGCCGGATCACATTCACATCGCGGGTATTGACCTCATGGTAATGCTTATCACCGAAGATATCGGTATACACGATATGCCCGTTGGTGGTGACTTCCGCACTGCCCGCATCATCCGTATACACAGTTGATGTGCCATCTGACCATTTAATGAAAACCTTTGTATTCTTTACCGGGTGGTTGTTCCTGTCCCTGACCAATATCTGCATCGTTGATCCTCCTTTACAATAAGCGTCCCTGGGCTGCCAGCTGCAAGGTGCCGGCTTCGTCCAGCTCCTGGTCGTCGGCAAAACTCACCGCGTCGAGCGGGAATTCTGCCACCAGTTTATACATGGTGGCAATGTCATCCGATTCCAGGTTGTGTTCCACCAGCACATCGGCAAAGTTGACCATCTGCTGGGAGAATTGCAGGAACTGGTAGCCCTCGATCTCGTCTTCATACTGCGCCCGATAGACCTTCAACAGGCTGGCCAGTTCTTCCTCGAACATTTTCCGGTTCTGCGCCAATACCCGTTTGCTGGCAATCGTTTCACCGATCCTTGAGCCGGCTTCCCGGCCCTGGTTAAACCCCTTGGTCATTTTTGAAATGACACTGATCGTTTCTGAAAACCCCATTTTCTTTTCCTGCGCCTCATTGCGCGAGTATTCATACAGATCGGCGGCAATATAGGTTTTGACGATCTGGGCAGAGAAAGCCAGCGGATCGATGGCCAGGGACTTGTTTGCTTCGCCCCAAGCTTCTTCCAGGTTTTCCATGTCGTAATGCATTTCTGCCAAGAGGGTGTGAAAATAGGAAACCGGTTCACCCGCTTTCTTGATCGCCATGTTCATTAAGGAAATAAAGTTGAGATATTGCGACCTGGTGTGGTCGTCGCCCTGGGCACGCCAGGCGTTCAGGGCCTTGGTTGCGATGCTGACTGCTTCATCCAATGTCATATTGACGTTCTCCTGTTGTGAAACTGCAAAGATGCCCAATTTTACTATAGGGGATAAAAAGGACGGCAAAATGAACAATATTTTCGAGCGGGATCTTTAAGTCGGGGCAAACCATTTTTGGGTTTGGGAGACCTGAGGGCCAGAACCCGCGCATGTAACAAAGGGATGCTACGCGATGGGGATAATGGCACGAACTGCTTTTGTTGGTTGTGGTTGAGGACTGGAAAAAGGTCACGAGTGGTTGACCACTTTTGCCGGCATCATCTTAAGTGCCCGAAACCCAACACAGAGTCCGGGACTTTCCCGCTAAAATAGTGCGGGACTTACCCAATAAAACTCTGTTTGACCACTCGATCGTTGGGTTTCGGAGACCTAGCGGTCAACACCCACGCACGGTGAGGTCCTCTTCGCTGCGCTTCCAGGATAATAAACACCGGCGCGAACTAGCGCTTCTATGTATTGTGACTTATCGATTACAACCGTTGAATTACAATTACTGCACAATCCATTCGTTGATAAACTTAAAAAATGATCTTCCACAGTACTTGCAATTAGGTACTTTATCCCCCCAAGCATTTTTAATTTAAATCCCCTCACTTTTTTCCGCAGTGTATTGCTCCAACACCTCGGCGACAAGCGAGTTTACGCTTACATTGAGTTTATATGCCACAGAGGTGATTCTTTTATGTAATTCCGGGTCCAGGCGCACCAGGAATTTTCCCGAATAGGGTTTTTCGGGTTTTTCTCCGCGCTCCTTACAAAATTCCAGGTAATCGTCCACCGAATCATGAAATGCCTGCTCAAGCTCATTCACAGACTCGCCCTGGAAAGTGATCACGTCCCGTAAATGCAGCACTTCACCGTGAAAGATACGGGCATCTTCGTCATAGCTCACAAATGCTTCATAATTCTTATATTTCATGTCTTCCTCATTCAGGACGGATACCTGCTTCCACCAGGAACCGCTGTAAACTTTTCACTGCACCTTTATCGACTTCCTTCGCAGGGTGTGGGCGATGAAAAACAGCCCTCACTCCATTCAGGTAGACCCTGACCCTTGAACCGTTCCCCTCGCTTAACTCAGCGCCCAGCCCCCTGAGCAACGCCTCAACATCATTCCACTGGATATTGGACCTGACCGGCTCAGCAAAGACCGCTTTCAAAGTCTGAATGTGTTTGTTGTGCATATGATATCACTTTTTGATACTATGTCAAGTATTTGTATACTACTCCCCCAACAGCCCCATCTGCCCGGGACTGTCCTTCTTCTGACGGGGTGTTTTCTTGAAGGTCTGGTTGACCTGCTTGATGGGCGGCATGTCAATGCCCTGCCCTGCCAGAAGTTCTTCAATGGTCAACACCTGTACACGGGGATGTTTGCCCCAGGGGGATTCGTAAAATCCGGCACTGGCAGCCTCGGCGCGCATTGGTTTGGTGGCTTCCTCCAGGCTGATGAGCACGCCCATCTCTGCCTTTTCCCGGTTAGAGGAGTCAATACCACCTGGCGGCGGTTGGTTGGTGGGTGCGGTGACAGGTGGGGTGAAGGTTATTTAGAGTATACAACTTTTTGGATGCTTTGGGGGCGTTTCGGCGGGCGGGAGGGCGTGTATGGATTGGGTCACACTACGCCGCTCCACTAGGAGAATAGAGAATTTCTATCAAAAAAGGGTGTTTAAGAGATGTGTTTATAGAAATACATCAATTAATTCTTGAAAATGTGGTATATGACCACAATCTATAACACGTTGACGAATTTGAGTAAAGTAATGATTCTGTGTTAATACTTTCGGGTTGGATTTACTATAACTTAATTTCGAATTGCGATCATTTATAATCTTTTTCAGATATGAATATGCAAATTGAGATCTCGTAAACTTCTCGGAATCAATAGATGGCATCAATTCTGGGTCCTCTTGAATAACATTAAAAAAATTAAAATATGTTTGTAATGTAGTATCCGTTGTATTACGTTTAGGTACCGATCTGTTTCCAAGGCCCCATGTTTCTAAACAATAATATTGAATAATTATAGAAATTGGACAGGAACAAGAAAACTTCTGAATGTAATTGTCAATCTCTCGATATTTTTCTTCATATGACATTTCTTCTGCATCAACAGCGATTATTAATTTTTGGAATAATTTAGAATTATTTACATCTTCTATGCCATTGGAAATAATTTTGAAGAAATAGGGGTAGCCATTACCCGAAACAATATAAAAGTTATTGTACGATACATCTGAAAAATTATCTACATATGATAAATGAGGATTAATTAACGGAATCCACGATTTGTAAACATGCTTTTCTGCTTGCCCTTCCACAACAATATAATAATTCATTCAATTCCATTACGAAAGTATGGATCATTTATTAACTGAACAAATGCCTCTTGCTTTGATTTACCATATTTTTCTATAAGATCTTGCCCATGCTTTAAATTTATTTTATTGGCCCTCCTATGAAATATATACCAATCTTTCATGGGAAAGTTATTTATTATGTACGGATGGTGACTGGTAATAAATAACTGGATATCTTTATCGGTACTATATATGAGATCTGGGAAAAAGTTTATTGCATTGATTCCCAATGAGTTTTCATATTCATCAAGCAAGAAGATGCTTCCTTCAGGAGCAATGAACATATCCGTTAGAAGCAATAATGTTTTTTTCATTCCCGAAGAAAGATCTTGCAGCTCAATCCACTTTGTTGTGTCTTTTTCCTTGATACAAAACACGGGTACTTTACCTGGAATAGCAATTTTTTTATGTAAATCATTGATATCCAAAACTGCTGAATCTGTTATAAAAGGAAAAATTGTTTTGAAATCTTCTCTAATTTTAAGGTATAAACTAGGATGATGTTTTGAAAGAAGATATAATTTTAAGTTCAAGCCGAAATCTGAATGATACAATTTCTCTAGCGAAAAATTTTGTTTGTCGCCAAATAGAAGACTCTGTGGAATCGGCTGGAGTCTACAAGAGCTGGCAAGATCGTCCTCCGAGAAACGACGTACCATTATATTACTAAAACCTGAATAAATTGGTTTGATACTATCTTCGTCCTTCAACATCTTAATAACAGATTGTGATCTATCCATTCTTGGCATTGATTCGCCAAGAAATATTAATTTTTCATTATTTCTTTCAAATATTGGATCTTTTTTATCCTCGTCTGAATATCTAGATAATCTTTCATAAGAGAATAGCGAACTGCTTGACAGAGGATCTTGGTCAATGATAATCTTTAGTTCATATTGGTTACCATCAATTAATAAAACAGTCTCCCAAATTCCTTTTAAGGGATCATTTTTTCTTGATACAAGATTTACACCCAAATTAAAAAGTGTGTTAATAAATTTTGATTTACCTGTTCCTGTATCACCGACAAGTAAATTAATCTTACCAAAAGTTGTTTTTGTTATCTCAAAAGAACTTTCTTCTTGAAACTCATATGAAATTATTCTCATGTACCCTCAGAAAAAAAACATTAATAATGAATATTAAAATGAATACATACTATGTCATACAAAACTATTATTGAGTAAAGCTTTTCTATAAATTTTACTATTATTTTGAATACCCTGCATCTTAAAAAAACATACCAGTTTTCAGGGATAAATATAGAAGATTCTCAAACCTGTAACACTGTAACAATTTTTTCTATAAGTTATAATAAGAAAAACCATCACAATCTGTCAAGAATCAGGGAAAATATGGCGACTAATTTACTTGATCAAGCTAGAAAAAACAAGGCAGACGAATTTTATACCCAGATGCCCGATATTGAAGCTGAACTGCGCCACTACAAGGGGCATTTCCGCGGCAAGGTGGTCTTCTGTAACTGTGATGACCCCTACGAGAGCAACTTCTTCAAGTATTTCGCTATGAATTTCAATTTTTTGGGGCTCAAGAAACTGGTCGCAACCAGTTATTCCGATTCACCGGTCGCCTTTCAGCAATTGCCCCTCTTTGAGGTCAGGGAGCTGCAAGGCAAATACAATGCCAGTTCTGCCTGTAAGATCGAGATCACAGAGGTCAGTGACGAGAACGCTGATGGCGCGGTTGACCTGGCGGATGTGCAAAATCTCATCAAGAACCGCAAGAACACCCTTACCCTCTTGAAAGGCAACGGCGATTTTCGCTCAGAGGAGTGCAGTGAGCTGTTAAAAGAGGCGGATATCGTGGTAACAAACCCGCCTTTTTCATTGTTCCGTGAATATGTAGCCCAGTTAATGGAGTATAAGAAAAGCTTCATCATTATTGGCAGCAAAAATGCCATAACCTATAAAGATATTTTTAAGTTAATTAAAGAAAACAGAATTTGGCTTGGAAATGGTTTCCCAAATGGCAATGCATTTTTCAAAATTCCTGAGGAATATTCCAGGGAATGGGCGAGTGGTGTTTATAACCCCGAAACCGGGCTGGTAAAGTTCCGTAATGTAGGCTGGTTTACTAATCTTGACTATAAAGAGCGCCACGAGAACCTCACATTATTTAAGAAGTACAATTCAGATGAATACCCCCATTATGACAACTACGAAGCGATAAATGTTAATAAAGTTATAGAAATTCCATACGACTATGAAGGAGTAATGGGTGTTCCAATTACATTTCTTGATAATTACAATCCTGAGCAATTTAATATTGTCGGTCTAATTGCCGGAAATATAAAAGGACTTGCAGGCATACCTACCAAAACCGGAAAAGATGGCCCATACATTGATGGTAAATTAAAATATGGACGCATACTCATTAGAAGAATAATTGAGGAATAACATGAAGATCAAATTATACGAGATCACCGTCCGCGAAGTGGCAGAGAACTACGTTGACAACCAGGAAGAGGGCGTGATCGGTTATGACGGCAGGCTCAACATCCGCCCGCAGTACCAGCGCGAGTTCATCTATGACGAAAAGAAGCGCAACGCCGTCATCGACACCATCCGCAAGGACTTCCCACTCAATGTGATGTACTGGGTCAAGAACGAGGATGGCACCTTTGGCGTCCTGGATGGGCAACAGCGCACCATCAGCTTCTGCCAGTATGTCATCGGCGATTATTCCATCGATGACCGTGCCTTCCACAACCTGACCACCCCCGAAAAAGAGCAGATCCTGGATTACAAACTGATGATTTACTTCTGCGAAGGCAACGAGAAGGAAAAACTGGACTGGTTCCGCATCATCAACATTGCCGGCGAAAAGCTCACCGAACAGGAATTGCGCAACGCCACCTATACCGGTCCCTGGCTGTCGGATGCCAAGCTGAAGTTCAGCAAGACCAACTGTGCAGCGTACGGCCTGGCGAAGGACTACGTCAATGGTTCACCCATCCGCCAGGAGTACCTGGAGAAGGCGTTAAGCTGGATTTCAAAAGGTGAGATCGAAGCCTATATGGGCGAGCATCAGCATGACCCGAATGCCAATAAGCTGTGGCGCTATTTCTTGAATGTGATCGAGTGGGTGAAACTGACCTTCCCGGTCTACCGGCGGGAAATGAAGGGATTGGATTGGGGCAGTATGTATGACCAATATAAAGACGTGGTCTATGATACAGATAAATTAGAGCAGAGAATTAAGGCTTTGATGATGGATGACGACGTAACCAATAAACGGGGCGTTTATGCGTTCGTTTTGACCGGGAATGAGAAGACTTTAAATATCCGTTCGTTTTCAGAAAGCCAAAAAAGAGCTGCCTTTGAAAGGCAGGATGGGATCTGCCCCAACTGCGGTTTGCATTTTGAATTTTCAGAGATGGAAGGAGACCACATCACACCGTGGCATCTTGGCGGGAAAACCCTGCCGGAGAATTGCCAGATGATGTGCAGTGATTGCAATCGGCGGAAGGCGGGGATTTAAATCGATTGATTTAGTAAATTGTGGGAAATAAATCGCCTTTAGGTAAATTTTTTTTCACTTTTTTGCCGAAAGTGTCCAAAACCTTTATTCTCTTCTAGAGGTTATGTTGATGTCAAGATAAGAAGGATTTCAAGTTTAACAAAGGAATCTCAGATATTGTATCAAACAAAAAGGATCTAGTCATTATGGATGATAGTAGTATAGAAAAAGAATTAGCATTTATCAGAAATTATGATTTTCAGAAAAGTCTGAATGATCCAAACCAATGGAAAGAGAAAGCCTTTATTCTAAAACTTGCTGCAGATTTATTGTTTGAAAAAAGTGTTCAAGCTTTTAAAAAATGGAAAGAATTAATAAATTCAAAACAGATGAATTTTATTATTGAGGATTGGAATGATAAATATGATCACAGATATGGAATAACCAGAGATATGGAATTTCAAGAAATATATTACCTCTTAATGGGATACGCTTTTGAAAACTTATTAAAAGGCACAATAATTTCTATGATGGACAAGATAGAAAAAAGTAAGGAAAAATTACCCGATTTGCTTAACAGTCACAATCTTAATAAATTATGTCAAATCGCAAATATTTATCTTGACGATCCAGAAGCCCTAATGCTTGAAGATATCGAAAAATATGTTTTATGGGAGGGTCGATATCCCATTCCAAAAAAAATTGAGGACCATACTCCCAGAAAAAGAAAAGATGGGACCTGGAAGTTTCCTGAAAGGTATGTTGTCTATCCAAGAATTCAAGAAAGAGTAAATCGGTTGTTTGAGAAAATCTCATTACACTTAGAAAAGTAATGTCCCACTCAAAAACTCGATCGCACCGGTCTTAATGATCCGGCGAAGCTTCTTATAAGACAGGATCCTACTGAACCAAAGGAGGAAGATCCTTCGCGCTGCTCAGGATGACTAAAAAAACGTTCGCGCCGGTCTTTATAATCCCTGCGTAGTGCCCTGTTGAGGGCCAAAGCGCAGCGGAGTGGGACCAGACCGTGCGCGCTATTCGACCGCCAGGTCTCCTGTTTTGGTCGGGAGTGTTATGCCCCGCCCACCCCGATTTGGATCTGTCGGTAGGGGCACAGCATGCCGTGCCTTACCATTTGGATAAACGACTTCCCCCCATTTCCAGTTTCCCTCATGCTGAGCATGTGCAGAGAAACCAGGAAGCTTAATGCTCCTCCTCACTGTCCCGCTGCGCCGTGTCCTTCTCCCTGACGTGCTGTTTAAGGCGCTCGATCAATTGCGCCAGGTGGTTCTCCTCAGCTTCAGGCGCAGAACCTGCATCATCCGCCGCCTCTTCCTCTGCAGGAAATTCCTCGCCCGGATCACCAAGGTAGCCGTAATACTTGAAATGAGAGCGGTACTCCACCCGCACACCTTCCACCGCGCCCAACCCGGCGAAGACGTCATCGAGGATGCGTTTGGACGGCAGGCCGTAGTGTTCGGCAAGCATCTCCTCGATGGCGGTGCGGGGGTAGAAATGCCCATGCAGGATCCTGAGCATGCGCACGACCTGTTCACGGGCGACCTCGACGATCGTTTCCGCCAGGTCGGGCTGTGTATCGTCGGCAATGAACTCCAGGCAGGGGCTGCCGTCCTGCTGGGCGCTGATGCGGTAGGAAAGCGGGGCGGCATCCACCCCCAGGCGGTTCTTGACCGGGCGCAGATCCATGCGCCCGACCCGCCGGGTGGCGCTCAATACGCCGTCCATGCTGGCAATGAGGTCCGATGAGCCGCGCACGCGTTCGCCCACGGTGGTGCGGGTTGAGCGCTGCTTGTTGAAGTGGTGGATGAAGAGGAAGGATGCCCCGCTGTCCGAGGCGACCCTGCGCAGGCTGATCATCAGGCGGCTGATGGTGGCGGCGGTGTTCTCGTTCAGTGCGTCCAGGTAGCGCGCCAAGACATCCAGGATAACGAGGGAAAGGCCCCTTTCGGCCACCTGGGAGGTGATGAAGGCGATCTCGCGCGGGTCTGAGAGGTCATGGCGGTCGAAGTCAAAGAGCAGGTCGGCGGGCGGCTCGATGGCATACTGGCGGCAGAGGCCGATCATGTGGCGGGAAAGGGTGACCGGCGAGGCGTCGAGGCACAAATAGAGCACGCGCCCGCGAGGGATTTCCAGGCCGCCCCAGGCCAGGCCGCGGGCAGCGACGCCGAGGGCCAGGTCGAGCGCCAGGAAGGTCTTGCCGACGGCGGATTCGCCCGCCAGCAGGTTGAGCGTGCCTTTTGCAATGCGCCCGGGCACCAGCCAGGCGATATCTTTGGCGGCGAGCGCCAGCAGCTGTTCAGCGGTGAGCTGCGGCAGGGCGGGACTCCTTGTGTTGAGTGTGGGGTGAGTGATGGCAATAGAACATGTGGTCTATTATACAGCGCAGGGGTGCGGGGCGCAAGCGGGTAAGGGGAAGGAAGGTGACAGGTCCAAGGAGCAGAAACCCTCCCCTACGGGCACACGCCGGGCATCGATCTACCGTATCATTAATAGTTGAATATCACACGTTCTGCGGGGTTTCGCTAACGGTCTCCGTTTTCATCGGGCGGAAGCGTTTCTTCCAGAAGAAGACGTAATACAACACGATCGAGACGGCGTAGAGCAAAATGGTCAGCAAAAAGGCGGGGCCAAAGCCGTAATTGACCTGGATGTAGCCGCTGATGGCCGGGCTGAAGGCCCAGCCAAAGTTGTGCGCCATGTTGGCCAGGCTGGCGACCATGGCCCTTGAGCTCGGGTCGACCTGTTCCATCATGAAGGTCGAGAAGATCGGCCCGCTCATGTTCATCAGGCCGATGCGCACGTAATAGGCGCTGGCGCTGACGGCGAGGGGGCCGTAGCCGAGCAGGGCCAGGAAGGGGATCGAGAGGGCCTGGGTGATGACCACCACCTGGATCTTGCCATACTTTTCGGCCAGCGGTGGGGCGACCAGCAGGCCGATGGCCATGGCCAGCGAGCCCCAGGCGAACATCACGCCGATGGCCGAGTCAGACAGGTTATGCACGTTGCGGAAGAAGACGTTCATGAAGGGCATGAGCAGACCGGCGCCGATCGAGGTGATCAGGAGCGGCAGGATGAGCTTGCCCAGTTCTTTGGGGTGCTTTTTCATGAAAGAGATCGGGGCAAAGACCGAGCGTTCGCTGGCAGGCAGCCGGTTCCTGCTCAACAGCGAGAAGGGGATCAGTGAGAGGAGGATGCCAATGACAATGATGCCCAGCGACCAGGCATAGGCGCGGGTGTCCGTGGCGGTGACCCCGAGGGTGGAGGCGAACCAGCCCGGCATGTAGCCGCCGATCCAGTTGCCGATCGAGTTGGCGACCATGCCCAGCCCGGAGTTGAAGCTGAAGAGGTAGGTGCGCTCGGTCTCGTTGCTGTTTTCCATGAGGAACGGCCCGGAGGTGACGGCGGCGAGGGCCTGTGAGGCGCCCATCAGGACGTTCATGATGATGAACATGGGGATGGATGGGAAAAGCACCATCATCAGAATGGCAAAACCGGTCAAAACATAGCCGATGATCAACGAGCGCTTGCGCCCGAGGATGTCGGCCAGGTAGCCGATAGGCAGGGCTGCCGCCAGCGAGGTGATGTTGCTGGCGGTGACCAGGTTGCCGACCAGGGCTTCGTCGTAACCCATGCTGAGGATGTAGAAGTTGAACAGCAGGCGGTAGACACCCATGGCGGTGCCGTGGATGATGATGGCGAGCAGGTACTTGCGGGCATTGGGGCTGAAGGCTTTGATGCGCTCAGCATACGTGTTTAATACACGGGAGATCCTCCCGGGCTTTTTGCGAGGTGAATTCAATTCATTCTCCGTTGATGAATTTTTCGAGCGTCTCGTGGGTCGAAATGATCCCTTCCAGGCGCGTGCTGTAAAGCCGTTCGCCTTCGGAAGACAGGGTCACCTGCACCAGGCCAGCCAGGCGCAGTTCGAACATGTGATGGGTCACAGTGGGGGTGCGCAGGCGCAGGTCGCGGGCCAGCTGGGTGGGGGTCTGCGGCCCGGCGGCAAGGTTGCGCAGGATCTGCAGGCGGGTGGGGTCCGCGAGGGCTTTTAGGCCGCGCACCAGGCTGTCGGGGATGACCTCACCGGGGATGAGGGCGAAAGCTGCCGGCCGGGAACCATAGAGCATCATGTTGGTGTGCCCGTCGATGCGGTCGTAGAAGACGAAGGGCGCGCTCCAGAAGGATGGCACCAGGATCAGGTCGGGGATGTTGATGAGCTCTTCGAAACGCACACCTTCAGAAAGCTCTTCCAGCAAGGCCTTGACGGCCACACAGCCCGAGCGCTTCTGGGCATGGGCCTGGCCGATCTTGAGGGCCGGGAGGATGCGCTCCTCTTCTTCGAAGAAGAAGTTCTCCTGGTAGGCCTTGAGCGCAGGGAGGATCTTTTCGCCCATTTCGTCCTTGCGGGACCAGAATTTGTGCAGCAGCTCGAGGTATTCGCTGGTGGGCATATGTTGGGAGCCCCAGGTGGAGTCGCGCAGGACCTTGGCTTCGCTGTCGGTCCATTTTTTGCCTTTTTTTGCCGCCAGGAGGATGTCTGAGACAGGCGATTTGAACACCGGGTTGAATGCCAAAACAGGCAGGCGCTCCGGGGCATGCAATTTGCTTAATTGATCAATGACCACTGCGCCGCTTTTGGGCTTTGGCAGGTTGTGGACCCAGTGCATCGGCAACTGCACCGCCGTGCTGAAGAGGTCCAGCGTCTCGCGCAGGTCGAGGGGCAGGCGTGAGCGCACGCCGGCAGCCCAAGAAGCCCTCAGGCCGTAAGCCAGAGGCTGGTGGACAACCTTGAGACTGACAAAAAGGTCATAAGCTGTTCCGATATCCCATTCTAAACGAGGACATGGCATAAATACTACTCCTATCGGTTATCGCCCGGTCAATTGGTGAATGCGGGCAGCGAGGGGCAAATTCCTTGTTAGATTTATATCTTTGGTGTTAGATAATAAGCTAATTCGACGTGTTTGTCAACTCCGGAAAATGCGGTGCGGGTTTACAGGGGAATGAGTGGGATGATTTTATGATAATATTGATGCAGGGAGACCCGACACATGACAGACTTGCCTACTTACACCCGCGAAGAGCACATTGCTGCACTGATCGAAAGCGTCAGTGCCTATATTGAACAGTACCACTGCGGACTGGTCGAACTGATCGGGATCGAGGGGGAGGTGGTCAAGGTGCGACTGGGCGGGGCATGCGAGAATTGCCCGCAGTCTGCGGCAACGCTGCAGGGCTGGGTTGCCGGCACGATCCACCAGTTCTTCCCCGAAGTGCAGGTGGTGGCAGAGGAGACGGGGGAAGGGTAGTAACTGATCAAATTCTAGCCAGGTTTGTTTTGTAAACCTCACCCCAACCCTGGTTACACCGCGATGTCTCCTAACATTGGAGAGGGTTTCACACAATTCCGTAAACAACATAATTGAATTCAATTAATAAATATCCTCTCCCCTGGCAAGAGAGAGGACTATGGGTGAGGATTACGAATTATAGTGAGAATGTGTACTCCGTCCGGGGGATAGGGACCTTGCCAAATTTTTTTCTTTTAGCTTTAACCTTTGACCTTTTAGCTCATTTCCCACAAGTTGATAGTTTTTTATAGACTCGCAATGGTAAATTTGGGGGTATTATAGGATAGAACAACCTCTGACACAGCAGGGAGAAAAGACTTGAGCCAAGACACACCCAAAAAATTCTACCAGATGAGCATCCCTGAGCGCCTGGCACATCTGGAAGAGCAAACCGACCTGAGTGCGGAGGACCTGGCAGCCCTTGCGGGCGAATCAGGCCTGAGTGTTTCAGCCGCGGATCACATGATCGAGAACGTGGTCGGCTTGCACAGCCTGCCGCTGGGCATCGCCCAGAACTTCATCATCAACGGGCGCGAGGTTTTGGTACCCATGGCGATCGAGGAACCATCGGTGGTGGCCAGCGCCTCGTTCATGGCAAAACTAGCCCGCCCCACTGGCGGGTTTCATGCCAGCACAACGGCGCCAGAGATGATCGGGCAGATGCAGCTCTTGGACCTCAAAGACCCCGCGAAAGCACGCGATGAGATACTCTTCCACAAAGCGGACCTGCTGGCTGAGATTGCCGACCTGGACCCGCTGCTCAAGAGCCTGGGGGGCGGGCCGCGCGACCTGGAAGTGCGCTTGGTGGGTGAATCGCCCATTGGCAGCTTCCTGGTGGTGCACCTGGTGTATGATGTGCGCGACGTGATGGGCGCGAACGCGGTCAACACGGCGGTGGAAGCGCTTGCCCCGCGCATCGAAGCGCTGACCGGCGGGCGGGTGCACCTGCGCATTTTGAGCAACCTGGCCGACCGCCGCCTGGCGCGCGCCACGGTGAGCATCAAGCTGGCAGACCTGGCTTTTGAGGGTTTCAGCGGTGAACGGGTACGTGACGGGGTCATCGAAGCCTGGGCATTTGCCGTGGCAGACCCCTACCGCGCCGCCACCCACAACAAGGGCATCATGAACGCGGTTGACCCGATCGTCATCGCCACCGGCAACGACTGGCGGGCGGTCGAAGCGGGCGCGCATGCCTATGCCGCGCGCAGCGGGCGCTATACCAGCCTTACGACCTGGGGCAAGGATGAGCAGGGTAATTTGAGCGGGTCCATTGAAATGCCCATGGCGGTGGGCATCGTGGGCGGCGCCACGCGCGTGCACCCCACTGCCAAAGCCTGCCTGAAGCTGATGGGCGTCAAAAGCGCCGCTGAGCTGGCTGAGATCATCGTCTCAGTCGGGCTGGCGCAGAACCTGGCTGCCCTGCGGGCGCTTTCAACTGAAGGCATCCAGAAGGGGCATATGGCACTGCATGCCCGCCAGGTGGCGATCGCCGCCGGGGCACGCGAAGAGCAGGTGGAGATGCTTGCCAGGCAGCTGGTCAGTGAAAAAAGGATTAGAATCGACCGCGCACAAGAAATATTGCGCTCGTGGAGTGAATAAGAGATGACAGAACATAACCATGACCCCAAACCCGGGAATTTGCTGCTCAGACCCAACCGACCGGTGGGCATCGTCGGCTACGGCTCGTATATCCCGCGCTACCGCCTGCCTGCCACCGAGGTGGCGCGCATATGGGGCGGTTCGGAGGACGGGCTGCCGATCATTGAAAAGGCGGTCGCCGGGCTGGACGAGGACGTGATCACGATGTCGATCGAGGCGGCACGCAATGCCCTGGCACGCGCCGGGATTGACCCGCGCGAACTGCGTGCGGTATGGGTCGGATCCGAATCGCACCCGTATGCCGTCAAACCGAGCAGCACGGTGGTGGCGGAAGCGATCGGCGCATCTGAGCATATCCAGGCAGGCGACTGGGAGTTTGCCTGCAAGGCCGGCAGCGAAGCGCTGGTGGCAGCGATGGCCATGGTGGGCTCAGGGATGGGCGATTTTGCACTGGCCATCGGCATGGACACAGCCCAGGGCAAGCCCGGTGATGCACTGGAATATACTGCATCGTCCGGCGGGGCGGCTTTCATCCTCGGACCGGCAGACGTTGCGCTGGCAGAGATCCAGGCATCATATTCGTATGTCACCGACACACCTGACTTCTGGCGGCGGGCGAACCAGGTCTACCCGGAACACGGTCAGCGCTTTACCGGTGAGCCGGCTTATTTCCACCACATAACACAGGCTGCGACGACCATGCTGGAAGCCAGCGGACACAAACCCGCCGATTTCAAGTATGCCATCTTCCACCAGCCCAACACCAAGTTCCCACAGAAGGTCGCCAAAGACCTGGGTTTCACGCCCGAACAGATCAAAACCGGGCTTTTAACGCCGGTCATCGGCAACACCTATGCCGGGTCATCGCTGGTGGGGCTGACCGCCGTGCTGGACCTGGCAGACCCGGGAGATTTGATATTCGTTACCAGTTACGGTTCCGGGGCAGGCTCTGATTCCTTCATTATAAAGGCGCTTGAGCCCCTGCAACACCGGCGGGTCAATGCACCCACCACCCTGGATTATGTCAAGCGCCGTACGCCGATCGATTATGCCACGTATGTGCGCTACCGCGGCGAGATCAGGATGCGCTGAGGTGGACATGGACGAAAAATACCCGGAAGTTGCGATCGTTGGCATCGGACAGACACCTGTGGGGCTGCTGTGGGAGATATCCCTGCGCGACCTGGCGGTACAGGCTGTCCAGGCGGCGCGCAAGGATGCCGGCATGCTCAAGCCGGACGTGATCTACATCGGCAACATGCTGGCCGCCACAGCCTCACACCAGGCCAACCTGGGTGCGCTGGTCACCGAATATGCCGGGTTGGGCGGCGCGGAAGGTACCACAGTGGAAGCAGCGGAGGCCTCGGGGGCGGCAGCGCTGCGGCTGGCGTACACGGCAGTGCGCTCAGGGATGGTGGATTGCGCCATGGCATTGGGGGTGGAAAAGTTCACTGATGTCACCGGCTCGGACCTGGATAACTACCTTTCCAGGTCGCTTGACGCGGAGTACGAAGCAACCGAGGGCTTGACCCCCGTCTCACAGGCGGCACTGCTGATGCAGCGCTATGTGCATGAATACCAACCGACGAGGGAAGCGCTGGCTGGTTTCCCGATGGTGGCACATGCCAATGGGGCCCATAACCCATATGCCATGTACCGCAAAGCCATTTCCCGGGAGGCGTACCTGCGCTCGGGGATGGTGGCGGAGCCGTTGAATATGTTTGACGTTGCACCTTATGCGGATGGTGCGGCAGCGGTGCTGCTGACGCGGTCGGACAGGCTGCCTGACACGCTGCTGAACCCGCCGGTGCTGATCGCCGGGGCAAGCCTGGTGGTGGACAGCCTGGCTGTGCATGACCGCGAAGACCCGCTCTTTTGGACCGGTGCGGCACTGTCGGTCCAACGGGCGTGTGAGCAGGCAGGCATCACAGCGGGTGAGGTGGATTTCTTTGAGTATGCTGACATCAGCACGCTGCACGCCATCCTCGCACTGGAGGCGGCCTGTTTTGCGCCGCGCGGTGAGGGCTGGAAGTGGGGGATGGAAGGTGCGCTGGGGTTAACTGGTGGATTGCCAGCGGCGACACTGGGGGGATACAAGGCTCGCGGGCATGCATTGGGTGCGTCTGGGGTCTATTCCGCGGTGGAGGCGGTATTGCAGCTCAGGGGGCAGGCAGGCGCGGCGCAGGTGGCGGATGCGCAGGTGGGGATGATCCAGGGTTTGGGCGGCATGGCGGCTACCACGGTCACGCATGTATTGAAGCGGATGTAGACTGCATGAAGCGGGACCATGCACGCCTTTGCCAGGGAGTGTGTTGGGTTTCGGGCACTTAAGGCGTTGCAAGGTACGTTGGTGCTTCCCAGATAGCTTGTTTACCGCCCTCAACCACAACCTACCATATTCCGGTTCCACCTAAACACCTGGCAAAAACCGATTCCACAGGGATGCTACGCAATCTTACCCCACTCCGCTGTGCTTCGGCCCTTGCCGGGGAGTGTGTTGGGTTTCGGGCACTTAAGGCGTTGCAAGGTACGTTGGTGCTTCCCGGATAGCTTGTTTACTGCCCTCAACCACAACTTACCATATTCCGGTTCCACCTAAATACCTGGCAAAAACCGATTCCACAGGGATGCTACGCAATCTTACCCCACTCCGCTGTGCTTCGGCCCTTGCCAGGGAGTGTGTTGGGTTTCGGGCACTTAAGGTGACAAAAATTGTGCTGGTATTTTCCGGGAAACTCGTACTTCGCCCTCAACCACAACCTACCACATTCCGGTTCCACCTAAACACCTGACGAACGCCAAGAGTGTGTTGGGTTTCGGGCACTTGAGGCTCTGCAAGGTACGTTGGTGATTCCCGGATAGCTTGTTTACCGCCCTCAACCACAACCTACCACATTCCAACCCCAACACCCTGGCAACGGCCACTATACCAATTCATTTGGAGGGATTTAATCGGGAGACCTGACGGTCAGAGAACGCGCCCGGCCTGGTCCTCTCCGCTTCGCTACCAGGATGTTAATTCCAGCGCAATCTGAGGAATAAAATGACACTTGCCTTGATTTTTCTCTTGCAGACAGCAGGATAAATTCAGATCTGTCTTTTAGGTTTGGAGAATTAATTAATAGTGACAGGGTAGGTTAAGCCAAGAGAGAATAAACTGAGGAATTTTTCATTCAGTCAACCAAGTGATAAGATCACTTTGGGTGGTGATCTTCTTTCTAAAACAAGCCGGGCTGAAAAGCGGTCTCAGTTTTACTTTGAGACAAGGACTGATTTTCCATCCATTCATAAAGCTTTAACCGGTCTCCCATGAAAGGGTGGGGAAATGGTATTGCTCCCTTTTGGATAAGCAATGTGTTACCGGGGGCCATCAAGGAGTGCTCCAGGGCAAAAACAGGTAACCACTTAGCCTTAAGGGCTTCAGATGCTCCAGCCCAGGTGCCTCCTTTTCCTGCGTCACTTGCCACAACAATGGCATAATCTGCCAGAGTATAAATTAATTTATTTCTTCCCATCGCAGTACCCACCGTAAACGGTGCGCTGGGAGAATAAGGCGTTGCCAGACACAGGTCTCCCCGGCTGATGGCACTACGGTTTTCAGGATCACGAATTGCTTTTTCCAGACTATCTGCCAGAACACCTACAGCGGTTCCTCGAGCAGATAGTGCCGCTTTCATGCTGAGAGTATCCACGCCCTTAGCCCCGCCAGAGTAAAGTACCAGCCCTGATATCCCACATGCATTACCCACGAATTCCGCACACGCCTGCCCAACTTCATCAAGATTTCGGGAGCCAATGACCGCAATTCCCGGTTGACCTAAAAGGGCTTTTTCGCCCGCATAAAAAAGAACAGAGGGTGCCGATCCCTTCAATCGCTGTTTGTATCGCTCGGGATAATCACTATCAACTCTGGTTGTTACGTTGATACCCAAAGATGCAAGGCGTTCAAGGTCAATTGCCAATGAACCGCTTCGCTGTAAAAGATTGGCAATTCGATTTGCTTCTTCTTCAGTCAAATTTAATTGGGATTGTAGACCTATTGAATTAATTTCCAACAAATCACTTGGTCGCATTGATGCTGACTGTAGTTTTACAGCCAACGGATTCCAGTCTCTTAGTGTGAAAGGAGGAAATTCCGGATCCGCTGGAAGCCCCAGATGTGAACAAAGCAATAAAATCACTTGTGAATCATGAGAAATGGTCATTCGTTTTAACTGTTTCCTGTTGCTTTAGCAAGCGTAAATGGGTACACCTGGTCACTTCCTTCTTTGAGGAGCAAATAACCAGCCATTGTAAGAGTCCAACCCGAATCAATAATATCATCAATTAACAGGACGGGGCCGTCAGGTAATTTTCCCTCGATTGCAAGGGTACCGATAACATTACGTGCTTGCATGGAACTGTTTTGCATAGTTTTCTGTTCAGGGGCATTGTTTACTCTTTTTAATACCGGGTAAAAGGGAAGCCCCAGTTTTAATGCCAGCTTTTTTGAAAAATCTGCTACCAATGTAGGATGGCGAAGCGATGGGATTGCTGTTACCCATGCCGGGAAGGGATCTGGTCGCCAAGTATCAACAATCATATGAACTGCCGCCTGTAATAGCTCATTTGAGAAATAGCCATCAGTGTACTTCCCTTGCTTAACCAACTTTCCCCATCCAGGATCATTGCAATAGCACAATGATCTTCCCTGCTCAATTTGAAGCTCTGCAGGTAACCTTCTTTTTTGACCCGGAAATAAACCGGATGGAAGAAAACTGCGATGTGCAATGATAATCGTTTCCTCTTTTAGAAAATTCTCAGCTTCTATTACCAACTCTGGCGATACTTCCTTGGGCAGTCCCTTACCTCTGCAATTTGAGCAACGATTACACACGGTAGGGTATGGATCATCAAGCGCCTTCATTAAGAACATCATTAAACAGTCCTGATGATTTAAGTACTCTTGTATTTGTGCAAGCTCTAACCGGCGCAGATCGGTTACCTGGTTCATCCGATTGATATCAGGTGTCCAGGGATTAGGTGTTCGAAAGTAAAGGCTCTTTTTATCCATGGTTTTACCAACGGCGCCATCCACTTCCAATAATTTTAGAGCTTTCTCTGCCTTTGACTTTGAGGTGTTTACATTTTCCAAAATCTTATAGATAGAGAGTCCATCGCTTTTTTCTAGTTGCTGCAGGATGGCTTGAAATACATCTACATCAGGAAAGGCTGATTCAATAAAATAGTTATGAATCTCCTCGTCCTCTTCGCCACCAAGTAAGATCCCATATGATCTATCAGTTGCCCGTCCAGCTCGCCCCACTTGTTGATAGTAGGCGACAACTGACCCAGGGCATTGAAAATGGACAACAAAGGCAATATCTGGTTTGTCAAATCCCATACCCAAGGCAACGGTTGCGACCAGGATCTGAATTTCGTTTCTGAGAAAAGCTTGTTCCAGCGCTTCCCGATCAATTTGGTTGCCGTTGCCTGCATGGTAAGCCGCAGCCTTAAATCCTTTCTTACTTAACCAAACAGCAACGCGTTCAGTATCCGCTACTGTCAGACAATATATGATGCCACTTCCATTGAATTTGGGTAAATTTTCCGCCAACCAGGCTAATCTTTCACTCTGCCTTGGAAGAAGGATGTTTTGAAGACGAAGACTCTCCCGTGCAAGAGACCCCCTGAGAATGGTCAAACCTGGACCCAGTTGGGCTTGCACATCCGCAATCACCCTATTGTTGGCTGTCGCTGTTGTGCCAATTACTGGCACACTTTTGGGTAAAATTTGAAGAATGCGAATGATACGTCGATAATCAGGCCGAAAATCATGACCCCAGTCGGATATGCAATGAGCTTCATCCACTACAAATAAGCCGATCCGACCGGAAAACTTTGGCATTACTTGATTCAGAAAATGTTCATTGTTTAATCGCTCAGGTGAAATGAGGAGAATGTCACATGTGTTAATTCCCAGAGCCTCTTCTGCTGCTTTCCACTCTTCCTGGTTTGCACTGTTGATCGTAATCGCACGAATTCCAATTCTCTCTGCCATTTCTATTTGATTTCGCATTAGAGAAAGAAGTGGACTTATTAAAAGTGTTGGACCAGCACCATGTTCACGAAGCAATTTTGTTGCCAGAAAATACACCAAACTTTTCCCCCAACCAGTTCTTTGTACCACCAAGACTCTTTGCTTTTTAACAGCAACTGTTTCTATTGCTTCCCATTGACCCGGTCTAAATTCCTGGTCCTTACCAAGCATCAATTTAAGAAGTTTTCTAGCGTAATCTTTGTTTGGTTGCGATGATGCCACAACGTTCCTCTCCTGTTGAATATTAATTTCTGATCCCAATATATCAGATTTAAATAACTAGCAACATAGACGAGTAAGTAATGACTAATTATATAAGATAATATGCAAGATCATCTTCTACTTTTACAAAGGAACATTACAAATGTTCGTCAATGTTTTTTAGTAGACCTTGATCGCACCGGTCTAAAGCCCGCACGCGGCCTTTGACCGTCAGATCTCAATGCCCAGCAACCGCCATCTTCGGCGGAAGGTCTCCCTGCCCTGAGCACAGCCTTTTCTTAGAGCTTGAATCTTTAAACTTTAAGCTTCTATTTACTTGTCCCTGAAAATGCTCGAGCCGCTCATGCCGCTGGAGCTGGCGCGGACCACATCGCTGCCGCGCGTAAAGCCGCCCTGGTAATAGCCCGCGTCAGCAAAAGCCGTCCAGCCATCCAGCACCATGGGCAGGGGACCGGTGGCGGCAAGCCACTGACCGTTGTACTTGCGTGCCAGGTGCATATGCGTGCCGGTCGAATTGCCCCGTTCGCAGGACGGGTGCCCGATCTTCTCATCCAGCTCAACCCACACCCCCTGGGCGATGCGCTCTTTTTCGGCAAGGTGCAGGTAGATCAGCACCCACCCGGTGCCTTCATCGCCATCACCATCCAGGTCGATCGCCACCACACCGTCCCCGCTGCGCACCACCAGCCCGGGTGCTGCCGCGGTCGCCCAGGCAGCAGAGACAGCACAGGGCGGCTCGCCAGTCACCGGGGCAAAGTCCACCGCCCCGCGCGGGGTGCCGGTGTGCCAGGCGGTATGCGGTCCGGCGGTCAGGCTCCAGCGCAAACCAGGCAAAAAGGGTAAAACCAGATCGGGCTGGGACACGTGTTCGTCCACCAAGTCGCCAACCGCGCTTGCCCGCACCCAGGGGCTGCCAAAATTATCCTGGTAAAAAGCCAGGAAGCCTTCGGGGCCATACAGGTAAGCCTGGAAATACTGCGAGCGGTACATGGTGGCAAAGAGGTGCTGCACGGCAACGCTGCCAGCGTTGGAAGTGGGGTCCAGGCGTGCCTTGCTGCCCTCAAAAAATGTCAGGGTGGTAAAAGTGCCGCTGCGCCAGCCATAAAAGCCCTGGGCCAGCAGTTTGGCGGTGATGAGCAGTTCATTGCGCAGGCCGCTATCCGCAGCGCCAAAGCCAATGGGGTATTTATCCGTCGCAGCTCCTGCCGGGTTACCAAAGACCCAGTTGGACTGGAACTCAAGAAAAGCCAGCAGCAAACGCGGGTTGGTGGAGGTGTCACGCGCCACCATTTGCACAATCTGCGGGCCGCTGTAGCTGATACTGTCCACATTCTCATTGTAGCGGGTCAAAAAGCCGCCGGCCTTTTCGGCAAAGACGATCACATCAAAATCAGCCGTGCCGGGTCCATAGACGATCTCACTATCAGGCAGGGCGGGCTGCAGTTCGAGGATGTCCTCCAGCTCAACTTCGGGGTCCAATGGCGGGATGCCCAACACGGTGCCCTTTGGCAAATAACCCGTGCGGGAGACTGGCGCAAAGGTCAGCACCCGGTCAGCTTCCACGCCAAAATGCCCGGCGACCGCCGGCAGGGTGTCACCGGCGAGGCTCACGTATCGGGTATGACCCGCCGGTACGGTCACCTCGGGTTGGGCTGTGGCAGTGGGGCCAATGGTTGGCTGCGGAACGAGCGCGGTAAGCACGGGGTTGACCTGTGCGGTGGGCTCATTGGGTGAGAGGGTGGAGATGGGCGAAGTGGGGGTCGGGTCAGACGCTGTGGGGGTCAGGAAGTCATAGGACTTGAGGGTCCGCAGGGCGGAAACCGCGGTCTGGGTGGCCGGGTTGGATTGGCTTGCAGGCATGCCGCAGCCCACCAACGTGATCACCAGGCAAATAAGGAGCAAATAGCGTAATTTCCCATCCATCTTCATTCGAATATTATTGTATCACCCTGTCGACGTGCTGTCGGTTTGATACAATTCATCAAAGCACTTATTAAAAGGAGAAAAAATGGATCAACCCGAACTCACCCAACAAGCCCTTGCCATCCTGCGCAGCGGCGAAAATTTTCAATGGTACGTCATCACACTGCTGGCACTGGTCATGTATATCTACACCAACGAGTACAGCAAAAAGAACTGGAAAGGCATCGCTGCCGGGCTGTCGCTGTATGCCACGCACTGGTTCTTCGAGATCATCAACGCCCTGATCCAGAAGTTCAGCGGGCACGCCCTTTGGACCGTCCCCACCGGCACCTCCTGGTTGCTGCTCGTCGGGGTGGGCATCGAACTGAGCCTGATGTTCTCGGTTGCCGGGCTGGTTTTGAGCAAGTTATTACCCGAAGACCCCAAGGCCAAGATCCTGGGGATCAACAACCGCATCTTCTTTGCCATCCTCAACGCCGCACTGTTCTCGGTGATCGAGATCTTTTTGGCAATGACCCCCGCTTTTCACTGGGTCTATACCTGGTGGGGTGCCCTGCCGGTGTTCATCACAGTCTACATCCCCTTCTTCGTGGTGTCGTTCCTGTGCTACGACTGGAAGCCCAAGACGCAGCGCCTGGTGATCGGCATCCTGTTTGGGATCGATGTGCTGATGATGGTGGTTTTCGCCGGCATTTTGAAGTGGATCTAGCCCCAAGTTGTTTTTAAGACAAAATGGCACATCTCCTATTGAGGTGTGCCATTTGTCCGTTCTGAGAATACGCCTACTTGAGGATCAGCGGCAGGAACAGGTGGTAATTCAGAGCCAGGCGGTAGCCGCTGTCTGAGGTGGAAAAACTGCTTGAACATTCATCCGGGCCGCAGGCTTTAACCCAGTAATAATAAGTGGTGCCCGGATCGGCGGTCGTATCAAAGTACGAGGTTTCATATAGTACCAAATCAAGAGGATCAAGTCCGGTTGGATCATCACTGGTATAACGGTAGATATTAAATGCGTCCATGCCAGGCATAAAGTCCCAGGTGATCTCAACTTTGTCTGTGTGTGTCCCGTCAGAGGCTGAGACCCCTGATACTGCCTCGATGTCCATGTAACCCTGGTCGTATGAGGTCGATAAATCGGAGCAGAAGTCATCGCCACAAGCTTTGACCCAGTAATAGTAATACTTGCCCGGGTCAGCGTTCATGTCTGAGTATGAACTGCCTGAACCGACATCGTAATAATCTGCACTGTTCGGATCATCGCTGTCACTGCTCCAAATCTCGACCGGCAAACTGGATCTCCGACTGTAGAGCACCCATTCAACCAAAATCTCGGAGGTACTGGTCCCATCCGATGCGGTTACACTGCTGGGTGGGTCCAGGTCGATATACCCCTGATCGGAGCTGGAATAATCGGAGCACTCACTAACATCACAGGCTTTAACCGAGTAGTAATAATATGTACCGCCCAAGGCATAAGTATCATCATAGTCGGTACTCCCACCCGAATAGATATTGGTTAAAGAAGGATCATCCTCAGTTCTTACATAGAGTTCATAATATGTCGCACCATCCACCGAATTCCATGAAATATAGATTCGGTCGTTGTAGCTCCCATCGCTAGCACTGATCGAGCCAGGTGCGCTTATCCGGTTGCCCAAAGGACTGGGCATGGGACCCTCATCCATCACGATTTTGGATAACGAGTTGATGGGAGGTGCGATTGAAACGGCCTGGGCAGCACTTGCGGCGAGTCCGAACGAGAGAATTAACACAATGAGAATAAGCGAACGCAAAATCCTGGCAGTCATGTGACCTCTTTTCTGCAGTAAAACCGATCTTGAAGATATTCTATTGAACTATAAAGAGTTAATCATTTAGAAATCGTACACCTATAGATTAATCAATCCGTCAACAAATGTCAATAGGCAAGCCGGGTAAACGAAATGAATTGCCTGCATGCATTATGTAGGAGCATACCCGCCTGTGATTTTACCTGGCCGGGTATGCTCCCCGAAAACCAACCAACAGCCCGCCCTAGATCTGGGCAGGTTTTTCCGCTGCTGCGGCTGCCTTTTCCGGGTAGGGCTTGAAGAGGAAGAAAGCGACCACGCAGGCCAGTGCCACCACCGGGCCAATGGCGATCACGCCGTACTGCCAGCCCAGCAGGAGGGTCAGGATGGAGCCTGCCAAGCCGCCGACGAACTGGTTGATCACGCCTTGCACCGCGAAGTACATCCCGGCGCGGTCCTTGCCGGTCTGGGCTGCCTCGTTGGCAGCGATCTGGGCGGGCAGCGCGTAGGGGATGGTGAAGAACACGCCGATCGAGAAGCTGCCGATCGCCCCGGCGATCACACCCACCAGGAAGGGCGGAATGGGCAGGTTAAGCTTTGTCCAGCCCAGCGGGAAGAGCAGCATGGCAAAGGCAAAGACCAGCAAACTCAGCCGGAAAGCCCACTTGATGCCCTTTTTCTTGACAATGAAGTTGAACAGAAGCAGCATGAAGGGGATGGGGGCGAAGGCAGCAGCGTTCATCAGGCCCAACTGGGCATCCGAAAGCCCCATCATGTCCGCTGCCATGAAGGCAATACCGCCCAGGAAGAACTGCAGCCCGAAGTAGAAGGTCGCCAGCGAGGCAATGTAGATGCGGAAGAGCGGGTTGTTGAGGGTCATCTTGATGCTCTGCCACAGCGGCACGTCCGCCACCTTGCTCTTCGTGTCTGCTTCAAGCGTCGAACTTTCCTTGATCACCAGGATCGGACCGAGGAAGGACAGGAAACTGGGCGCCAGCAACCAGATCGTGCCGCGGATGCCAAACTTATTGAACAGCATGGGTGCCACGACGAAGGTCAGCACATAGCCCATGGTGTTAAAGAAAGTCTGCCAGCTTGCCACGCGCACGCGGGACTTCTCATCGGTGACGATCTCGGAAAGCGATGCCAGGTAGGGCACCACGATCAGGGTATGGAAGAAGAAATAGATCGTCGAGACCACCGAGACGTAGACCGCGTTCGCCCAGGATGCGGTGGCATTGAGACCGACACCCGGCATGGGTGGGTACCAGAGCATGATGAAGGCAATGATGGTGGGCACCAGCCCGATGATCATCAGCGGGCGTCGGCGACCCCAGCGGCTCTTGAGGTTATCCGTCCAGTTGGCAATGGGCAGGTCTACCACGCCATCCAGGATGCGCGCGATGAGCATGCCCGCGGCGTAACCAGCCGCCGGGGCAAAGATCAGTGCACCGGTCTCGATGCGGGCCACTGCCGGGCGGTAGAAATAGAGCAGGTAGGTCATCACCAGCTGGTACATAAAGCCGGGGCCAAAGCCGCCGATCCCATAAAGGGGTTCCTGCCATTTTTTGATCGTTTTCATTATGATTTCTCCTTTCGCAATAAACGGATCAATGGATAAGTCAGGTCAATGACTTGAAAAACTCCCGGGTCTGAGTGATCAGTCCCAGGTCAATACCCTGGTTGGGCTGCATAACGCGCATGGCACCCAGTACCGCTTCCTGGCGATCGCATTCTTCAATGACCGCGGGGATGTTGAGCGTTCTGGGCTGGGCGGACACGCTGCGTTCAAAATTGCCGTGGTAGATCTTTTCCAGCACTTCATCCGGCAGGGCGATGCCCTGGAAGGTGAATTCGGGGTCACCAAAGAGGAAGCCTTCCTCCGATTGCAACTGGAAGGGTCCTTCCGTCTCCAAAAAGCGACGGATGAGCTGGATGCGCAGGCGGCTTTCAGAGGCCTCAATGTTCATCCCGGGCGTCGCCAGGAGGGCCTTGGCGCCGATGTCGGTGCCGTAGACGATGCGATCCTGGTATTTTATGAAGAACTCGCGTGCTTTCTGCGGGTCGCGGGCAAAGTTCATGTACATCTCGATACCCGGGGTCAGGTCGACCTGCATGTTGGGAAAACGGTCAAGATAGCCCGATAGACGCTCGAGTTGCGCGGATAAAAAGAAGAAATGGGCAAAAATGACATTGAGGTTGGGGTGACGCTCGAGCACATTCAGCACCTGGCGGTATTGCACTTCGTTGTTGATGTAGGTGCCGTCGCCATAGAACCAGCCCATCTTTTTTGCCCAACCCGGGCAGCGCTCAGCATCCCAGAATTCTTCGGGGTCGTTGACATGGAAGACCAGCGGAGTGCCCGTTTCTGCCATGTGATCCCAGTAGGGGGCGTAAACCGCGGCGTCAAAATCGGGGATGGGCAGGGTTTTGCGCATCTGCGGCTTGCCTTCGATCATCTTGATGCCGTCACAGCCCATCTCAAGCAGGCTGTCGACATAGTGGGCAAAGACCTCGCCGGCGTATTGCGGTGCCATGAAGAGGGTCGAGATATCCAGCCCGCCAAAGACGTAACACCTGCGGGGGAATAGCGCTTTCAACTGCAGGGCATCAGGCACCAGGCTGAGGCGCTGCATATGCGGTGTACAGACGATATTAAAGCGACCGATATTGGCCTGATCGAGGATTTGAACCAAATTCTCACGGTAGGAAGGGTGCCCGAAATGAATGTGCCCGTCGATGATCGGGATGCTTCTGAATGGGTTACTCGTCATGGTTTTCTCCAATGGCTGTATTATCGAAATTCCTGCCAGGCACGGATCAGCGCCCGGACATTTTCATTTGCTGTGGGTGTGTCTTCGCGCACGTTGTCGACCGGTGAGAGGATGAAACCACCGCCCGGTGCCAGCTGTTCCATCGCCGCGCGCACTTCCGCTTGCACCTCCTCGGGCGTACCCTGCTCGACCGCCAGGTGCCCGTTGACCCCGCCCCACAGGCAGACCCTGCCCGCCAGCATGGCTTTGGCCTTTGCCAGGTCAAAGGTGTGCGGGTCCACGCCGATCAGCACATCCACCCCCGCTTCGGCGATCATTTCCAGCAGGGGCATCGCGCGGGCGGTGATGATGTAGCCGAATTTGGCACCCGCCTGGTGTGCCAGGTCGGCATCAGCTTTCAGGATGGGATAAATAAACTCGCGCCACTTTTTGGGAGAGAAGAAATCTACGTTCTCATACCAGGCGCGCTTGATATACAAGTCCAGGCCCATCTCGAGCAGGATGGACATGCGCTTGCGGTTCCAATCAGCGATCATGCCCAGGAGAGCCTTGAGAAAATCAGGGCGGTCATAGGCATCGGTGATCATCGGGTTCAACCCATACACCCAGCCCACCATGTCCGCCCCCACACCCCAGCCACCCGCCACCAGCAGGTCCTCCTGGCGGGCTTTGGTAAGCACGGGCTGGCTTTCCTGTATGGCGGCATTGATCTCGGCATCGGTGGGCGGCTGCAGCAGGTATTGCAGCGCCGCCAGGTCTTCTTCACTGCCAAGCGGGAACCGGGTGGCTCGCGGGATGATGTAGTCGTCCAGAAAAGGCACATGGTCGCCCCAGCGCCAGTCGTCGGTCTGCCGGACCTCGCATACAAGCATGCCGGCTGGTGTGTGATACTCCTTGACCAGCAGCGGCTCGTTCAAGCCGGGCTGTTTGAACTCGCAGATGACCACATCGGGGTGGTAGCTGACCGGCAGGCCGTGCAGGTTGTAGTGGTCATTGACAGTGTGGGGGGCACGCGGGGGCAGTTCGACGAAGGCATCCAGGCCCATGGCAAGCTGGCGGTCGATAAAGTCGAGGTAATTGCGGCTGGATTTATGCAGAGCGCCATGCAGCATGAACGCACACGGCGTGTGGTCCGGGTTTTGGTGCGCGAGGGCGGATATTAACCTTTCTCGAGAAGACATGGCCATGGGATGCGCTGTCCTTGCTTCTGGCTGATGGACGATGCTTAATTATAATGACAAAGAGCGTTTTATGGGAAAACTGCTCATTTTTTGTCCTTAATTCACATGGGTAGCGACCTGTTCATAAGTGATTGACTTTTAGAGGCCTTGGTAATACACTTAGCCCGAATTTTTCGTCATGCACCCATCCGACATATGGAAGTGAGAAGGATCGCCTTCAGATCATACATCCCCCACGGATCAACGGGCAGATACAAGGAGTAATTATGTGCATAATCGAAGTTGAAGGGTTGACCAAGTACTACGGCAAGTCCAGGGGCATCGTGGATGTCTCGTTCGGTGTGGAGCAGGGTGAGATCTTCGGTTTCATCGGCCCCAACGGCGCCGGCAAGTCCACCACCATCCGCCTGTTGTTGTCGCTGATCCACCCGACCAGCGGAAGGGCAACCGTTTTCGGCAAGGATGTCACCAAAGATGGCCCCGAAATCCGCAAGGACATCGGCTACCTGCCTTCCGAGGTTTATTACTATGAAGGCATGAAGGTCATCGACCTGTTGAAATATTCAGCCAGCTTTTTCCAGAAGGACTGCACACAGCGCATGCAGGAACTGTCCGAGTACATGGAATTGGAACTGAACCGGCGCATCAGCGACCTATCTTATGGCAACAAAAAGAAGGTCGGCATCGTGCAGGGTTTGCTGCACAGCCCCAGCCTGCTCTTTTTGGACGAACCCACCGCCGGGCTGGACCCCCTGATGCAGCGCAAGTTCTTTGACCTGGTGCGCCAGGAGAATGCCCGCGGGGTGACCGTGTTCTTCTCGTCACACATCCTGGGCGAGGTGCAGCGCATGTGCACGCGGGTGGGCATCATCCGTGAAGGACGCATTGCCGAAGTTTCGGATATCAAAACCCTGCAGCAGAACAATTACAAGAAGGTGCGCATTGTCGCCGAGGGGCTGGACCCACAGGCCTTCGATCTGCCGGGTGTGACCAACCTCTCGAAAGAGAACGGCACGCTCAGTTTCTTCTTCAAAGGCAACATCAACCAGGTGGTGCAGCAGGTCAGTGCGCTGCAATTGAGCGACATCACCATCGAAGAGCCGACCCTCGAAGAGATCTTTATGCACTATTACGAGCAGGCATAGCCATGAACCGGCACATTTTCAGGCATGAATTTTTGATCCGCCTGCGTTCAGTGATCACCTGGTCGCTCTCGCTGGCGCTGCTGATCATCCTGTTCTACTCGTTTTCGCCGGTCTTCATTGACGAAGCCGCCCTGATGAACCAGGTGTTGGCCAACTTCCCGCCGCAGATGAAGGCGGTATTCGGCTTGAATAACATGGACCTGGCGACAGCACTGGGCTTTTTCAGCTTCATCTTTTTGTTCGTCCAGTTGTGCCTGGCGATCCAGGCGGGCAATTACGGCTTTGGGCTGGTTTCGATCGAAGAGACTGAGTTGACCGCCGATTTTCTCTTGACCCGCCCGGTCAGCCGCACGCAGATTTTGACCAGCAAGCTGCTGGCAGCCCTGGCGAGCCTGGCGCTTACCAATGCGGTCATCTGGATAAGCACTTTCATTGCCATCGGGCTCTTTCAACCTGGCCGGGACTTTGAAATGCGCAATTTGCTGCTGCTGTTGGCGACAATCCTGCCTTTCCAGCTCTTTTTCCTGTCTGTCGGACTGATCGTTTCGCTGCTGGTCAGGCGTGTGCGCAGTGTCACGCCTTACGCGCTGGGCTTGGGCTTTGGCATGTATGTCTTAAACTCCCTGAACGGCATCTTTGACGAGGTGGCGATCGAGTGGATCACACCCTTCAAGCATTTTGACGCCGCAGCGATCACTACCACCGGCAGTTATGACACCCGCCTGGTGGCGCTTAACCTGGCGGTCAGCCTTTTGGCGCTGGTACTGAGCTACTGGCGCTACAACCAGCGCGATGTGCACGCCGTGTCATAAGGAGCTGCGATGAACATATACTTTCGTGAACTCAAAGCCAATTTAAAATCCCTGATCACCTGGAGTGTCATCATATTCCTGATGGTGATGGTGGCAGTGTCCAAATTTGCCTCGTTCGAAGGCAGCCCAGAGCTACTCGCCCTGCTGGACTCCATGCCCAAAGCAATGATCGACGCCTTCAGTATGCGCTCCTTTAACCTGACCACGATCAGCGGCTTTTTGGGCCTCATGTCGATCTATTTTTACCTGATGGGTGCCATGGCGGGTGCCTTGTGGGGCAGTGACATCATCTCCAAGGAAGAACGCGACAAGACCGTGGAGTTCTCGCTCGTGCTGCCGGTATCGCGCTCAAAAGTGGTCACCGCCAAGGCACTGGCAGCCCTGACCTACTGCATCACCTTTGTGTTGATCACCTGGGGCACCACCCTGGTCGCCACCCGCACCTACCAGCCCGGGCAGGACTTTTACGACTACCTGACCCTGTCCATGCTGGCACTCTTCCTGGTTGAACTCGTCTTCCTGTCTATCGGGCTGTTCCTGGGTTGTGCCCTGAAGCGCTACAAGCGCTCCGGTCAGATCGCCATTGCGATCATCCTGGTGACCTATTTCATGTCCGTGGCGATCGAACTGCAGGAAAAACTGGATTTTCTCAGGTATGTCACACCCTTCAAGTATTTTGACCCGGCAACCCTCTATACCACCGGCAAGCTGGAAGGTATCTACCTGGCACTTTCCGCGCTGATCATCTTGGTCTGCGTGGTGGCTGGGTACTGGATCTATAACAAGCGCGACCTGTATATTTAGGCTGCCTGGAGACACAAGGACGGGGCACTTTTGATAAGTGCCCCGTTTTTTAATTGGTATGGACCCAGTTAATTCACCATAGCGGGCAAGGGAAATGCCAGATTTCGTTCCAGATCATGCCTGGATCCTGAAATCATAAATGCCGTCGCGGAACTGCCAGGTCTTTGCGCACTGTGGGCACTTTATATCGTGTTGTTCTTCGGGCAGGTCACAGCCGCAGACCGGGCACTGGAAGAAAGCCCCCGGCTTGACCGTAGGCGCCGCCCCCTGCATCAGCGCACGGGTGAAGACGCTGGGCGTGTACTGCGCAAAGGCACCTGTCCACTGCAGCATGCTGTCCAGCGCCGCCAGCGTTTTGGACGGGACGCGGCGTTTCAGGAATTCTGTTCGAAAATGTGAGACGGTCAACTGCCTGTCGATCTTGAAATCACACGCCCGCAGCCAGGCGCGGATCGCTTTGGGGTGAAAATCATAGTTTAATTCGGTGAATTCGACCGGGTTTCGGTCAAAGGGGTTCCATTCCTGCTTGCCCAGCAGGTAACGGGCGATGGCTTTCAGGTTGCGCTTGTTGGCGAACTCCAGGATGAAGGTGGCGTCTTTTGCCAGCACACGCCGGATGTTCTGCAGTGCCAGTTGTGGCTCAGCCATGTGGTGCAAAACGCGGATCATGGTCGCGCCGTCGAACAGGCCGCCCATGAATGGCAGCTTGTAGACATCCGCCGCCACATAGACATAACGCTGGCTTGCCCCCAGGCGCTGGCTGGCTTGTTGAAGTTGGGTGCGTGAGTAGTCCATCAACACCACACGCTCATACTGGGCATAACGTGGGGTGTTGCGCCCGGCACCGGCTCCGATTTCCAGCATCAGCCGACCTTCTTGTGGCAGCAGACGTTTGAGTGCGATCGCTTCGGTCAGGTCTTCATACTGGCGTCCGCCCTTTTCCCAGAAGGATTCCTGGTAATCGGACCCTTCGTATGAAATGACCGGTGGGTTGGGTTCGGAATGGTTCATCATATCCTGGCTTTCATTAAAAATGCGCCCGGGCAGGTTTCCCGACGGCACCCGAAGTATCCTCCTTACCGCTGCTTCCTCTCAGACCTGACGGGGTTCGCAGGGCTCCGCCGCGTCGGTCCCGCCCGGACGCAAGGTAAAGGATACTTGAATTGCGGGTGGATGTCAACCGGCGAGTTTCTGGTCGCACACCTTCCTGAAACCACACTTTCTGCAGCGCGCCTCGGATTCATGCGAACGCGGCACGCCGTTGCTAAACTTTTCCCTGCTGTGCATCTCTTTAAGCAGGTCCAGCAGGCTGTCTTCCAGTTCCCCGGTGAAATCGATCTTGTAGGTCCGTTCGGGGTAATGCAAAATGCCGTAGGGCGGACGCAGACCGGTGGCACGGTCGATCAGCACGCAGTATGCCGCCAGCTGGAAGATATGCGAGTCATATGGCGCACTGGGAGTACGCCCGGTCTTGACCTCCACCGGGATGCTGGTGTGGCCCTGTTTGATCACAAAATCTGGCTTGCCGGAAAGGCGCAGGTGGGAATCAAAATAGGGTTCAGTCACTCTCTGCCACAGGCGGCTGTCGGCATAGATGATCTCGCCGCCCGGCAGACCGCTTTTCTTGCGCTTCCGTCCTGCAAGCCAAAAGACCAGCGCTGCCGCCAGGATCAGCAGCAGCGCTATATATAAGTACGTCATATGATGCGGCTGACCAGGTAGTAGATCGCCAGCACCAAACCGGAGGTCAGCAAAACCCAACCAGCCAGTTTCAACAGCACCGAGGCAAATATCGTCCGGCTGAAAGCCCGGTGCAGTTCAGTCCCGGTGTTCAACTCCGCCTCGTTTTGCGAGGCGATGCCCTGCTGCTGGTACCACCATGCCCGCTCACAGAAAAGATAGGTACCCAGTTCCGAGCAGCGGATGGTCCTCATTTGCCTTCCAGGCTGTCGAGACGAATTGACAGCCTTTCCAGTGCACTTTCCAGTTCGCTCTGCCGGAAACTGATCGTGATGTCTGCCCGCGTGCGCTCGATGATGCCGCGCGCCAGGTCGGTCTTGCGGCGCAGTCCATCGGTGATCGCATCCGGGTAGTCCATGGTCACCAGTTGGGCAAAGATCTCGTCCATCCAGTTCAAAAGGCGCTCCACCTCGTGCGAATAACCCGGCCTGAGCAGGTCCAGGCAGCGCCGGCGCAGTTCACCCAGTGTTTCGGTCAGCCCGCCCAGGTAGGCGGGAAATTCTGCGCCAAGGTCCTGCGGGGTGGGCAGCGCCTCGCCCTTGACCAGGGCGTAGGTGATGTGCGCTTCAACGTATTCCTTGATCGCATCCTGGGTGTAGCCGGCAAAGTACAGGTCCGGGTCACCCTTGAGAACCTCGCGCATCTGACCCACCATTTGGCGGGCTTCAGTGAGGTGCAGTTGGGCTTCCTCGTCCTCTTCGCGGTGTACCGCACGGATCGCCATGGCGGCATGGCGCGTCAGTTGACGCGCCTGTGCCAATACCTCATCGCGGATCTTGGTGCGCCGCTCAAAATCCTCACGGATCTCGTCGCTGATCTTATCCAATAGGCTGCCCATGGCTTATGCTTCCGGGGCGGGCGGATTGGAGGTGCTGTGAAACAGGTCATCCGCCAGGGTGTGTGTTTCGGGGGTCTTGATCTCACCAAAATTGGTTTCATAACGGGCGATGTTCTCGCTCAGCGCTTTGAGCAGCAGTTTCAGCCCCAGGGGGGACATCACGATGCGTGAGGCGACCCTGGGTTTGAGTTCGCCCGGCAGGATGGCGGAGAAGTCGAGGATGAACTCACCCGGCGTATGGGCCACCCGAACCACGTTGGCATAAGTCGCCTTCAGGTCTTCAGGCAACTCGATATTGATCTGTCTGACTTGTGGCATAAAACGCTCCTAGAAAGGAATGTCGCCCCCGTCATCAACTTCTTCGGTGTGATCAGCGCTTTCGCCAATGCTGCTCAGGAAGCGCACTGTCTGGGCGGTCACTTCAAATGAGGCGCCATAAGTGCCATCTTTGCGCTGGAAGACGCGGGGTGAACCTTTTTCGTCCGAGGTCAGGCGCCCCTCGACCAAAACTTTGCTACCTTTTTTCAGGTACTGGTTGCAGGATTCTGCCTGGTTGCCCCAGACAGTGATACGGAACCAGGTGGTTTCTTTTACCTGTTGCCCGTCATTGCCCTTGTATGTACGATTGCTTGCTAATGAGAATGAGGTGACTGCTGAACCGTTGGGTGAGTATCGCATTTCGGGATCTTTCCCCAGGTTGCCAATAATGATGATCGTGTGAAACATTGTGTAATTCCTTTCGCTTGTCTGGTTTTGTGTCTCGCTATTTCTTCCACTTCGCAGGTCATCAACTGTGAAGTATTAATTGCTATTTTACCGCAAATGTCTAAAAAATGGAATATATATTCTATTAATTAATTTCTGAAGAATACCAGCGCAGGTAGATCGGGGCGTGGGCCTGCCAGTAGGCTTCGTTATGGGTGCCGGCAAGTTCATACCAGGTATGGGCAATTCGCGCCGCGAACAATGTATGTTCAAAATCCCGTGCGCTGTAGATTTCACTGTCGTTTGAGCCGATATCAATGAAGAGTGCCGGTCTTTCATCAACCGGCAGGGTGCTCAACTTGCGCACTGCGGCGATGTCATCGCCTTCAAAGACCGCCACACTGTGCATGCCGATGGCACTGAAGAACTGCGGGAAGTTCATGCCAATGCGCAGCGCCCAGCCCGCCCCGCGGGAAAGCCCGCCGATCGCGCGGTACTGCCCGTTGCCGCGGGTGGCATAGTGCTCATCGATATAAGGGCGCAGTTCATCGATCAGCACCAGGTCAAACTTCGACTGGGACGGGGCATAGGCATTGGGTTCTCGGGGCATGACGATGATGAAAGGTTGAACCTCGCCGCTGGCGATCAGTTCATCCATCATCCCCGGCACGCCGATCTGCACCCACTGGCTGTCATCCGACCCCAGCCCATGCAGCAGGTACAACACCGGGTAGGTCTCGGCGGCGTCGGGGTCGTAGCAGGGCGGCAGGTAAAGCGTGAAATAGAATTTGTAGCCCAATATCTGGCTGTCAAAGCGGTCATAGACCACCTCACCTTTGCCTTCCTGGCAGCTGCGCGTGGCATCCGGGCTGGGCTCAACAGGTGCCGTGGTCGCCGTGTCGGTTGGCGCCGGGGTTGCGCTGGGTGCTGTGGTTGGCGTGGGTGGCTGGGGGGTGTCCGTGGCAGTGCGGATGGAAATGATCGTCCATTCGACCGGTGTGTGTGTTTCAGGCGCTGCGGGGGTTGCCGGTGTGGGGATGCAGGCGGTGAGCACGGCAAGGCTGAGCAGAACAAGAACGAAGGCAAAGCGTGGTCTCAAAGTGGGTTTCATAACAGGTGATGAGCCAGCAGATGGTATCCACTCCAATCACCGAGCTGGACTGCGATTTTGTCCAGAAGGATGGGCGGAACGAACTTTATTTTAGCATCCAAATGAGGAGAGGTGGAAACAAGATGCTCCCA
>Ga0209723_1000969_pt1 | contig 48608 bp, 32 predicted proteins | sample BiotimSIPDNA_2_FD_185750 | JGI IMG/M metagenome (GOLD analysis project Ga0209723, IMG submission 185750) | Anaerobic biogas reactor microbial communites from Washington, USA - Biogas_R2 time_0 SIP DNA (SPAdes) (version 2) | ecosystem: Engineered > Bioreactor > Anaerobic > Unclassified | place... | reverse complement strand
TTTGATTTCCGCTTTTCTTTTTGGCGTTATTCCCTTTTGTTTCGGCTTTCTTGTGCTGAGTTCTGGAAATTACTTTCGCAATTTATTCGTTCCCGTTTAAAAGTGGAATTTAACTTTGCAAGTTACGCTATACGGCTGTACGGCACCCAAGGGTCTTGACGAATGCAAGGATTGTGTTGTACTATGTATGATAGAGTATTTTGATTATTTATACAGGCATGAACGCAGACGGCTATTGTCTGCAAGCTGTGGTCAATATAGAGTGAGGTTCGATTTATGGTTTCAAATTTGCAAAGAACAATAGCCTTTTCACCGCCGGATATTTCGGAGACGGAGATCGCGGAGGTTGTGGATACATTAAAATCCGGTTGGATTACCACCGGACCGAAAACAAAACTGTTTGAGAAAAAACTGTCCGAATACACCGGCGCGCCGAAAACCGCGTGCCTGAGCTCGGCTACCGCCGCGATGGAACTGGTTCTTCGGTTGCTCGAAATCGGCCCGGGCGACGAAGTGATTACCACACCCTATACCTACACCGCCTCCGCGTCGGTTATTGACCATGTCGGCGCGAAAATCGTGATGGTTGACCTCGCCCCCGGCTCGTTTGAAATGGACTACACCAAACTGGCCGCCGCCATCAATGAAAAAACAAAAGCGATTATTCCCGTCGACATCGGCGGCAGATTGTGCGATTACGACGCCATATATAAGACCGTGAATGAGAAGCAGAATCTTTTTAAGCCGAGCAGCGAATTGCAAAAACTCTTCAACCGCGTCGTCGTTTTGGCTGACTCCGCGCACTCGTTCGGCGCGAAGTATAAAGGCAAAATCAGCGGCACCATCGCCGATTTCACCACCTTCTCTTTCCACGCCGTGAAGAACCTGACGACCGCCGAAGGCGGAGCCCTGCAGTGGCGCGGAGATGTGGGTTTGGACGATGAGTGGCTCTATAAGCAGATCATGCTCTACTCCCTGCACGGCCAGTCCAAGGACGCTTTGGCCAAGACCAAGGCCGGCTCGTGGGAGTATGATATCATTTACCCCGCTTACAAAAGCAATATGACGGATATCACCGCGGCAATCGGCCTCGCGCAGCTTGCCCGGTATGACGGCCTTGTTAAGAGGCGCCGTGAAATCGCCGCGGTTTATGACCGCGTTCTGAAGCCCGCCGGCATCATTCGCCTGGAGCACAAAAGCGGCGCAAGCGCGTCCTGCTGCCACCTGTACCTCGCGCGGGTCCCTGGCATCGGCGTTCAGGAAAGAAACGGTATCATCGAGAAGTTGGCTCTCGCGGGCATCTCCGCCAATGTGCACTACAAACCGCTGCCGATGATGACCGCCTATAAAAACAAAGGCTTCGATATCAAAGACTATCCCAATGCCTTTGCCCAGTATCAAAACGAGATTACTCTTCCGCTTCATACGCTGTTGAGCGACGGGGACGCTGAATATGTGGCCGTCAACCTGTTAAAGGCGGTTGGTGAAATCTGAAATGTACAGCCGTTACATAAAACGATTTTTCGATATTCTGCTGTCCCTGCTTTCGATGCCCGCGGTGGGCTTGGCAGTTGTATTTGTCGCTCCGGCCATTTGGCTCAACGACCGGGGCCCGGTTTTTTACAACGCAACAAGGATGGGCATGAACGGAAAAATATTCAGGATGTACAAGTTCCGTTCGATGAAAGTCAACTCCCCGGACCTGCGAACGGCGGACGGCTCCACATACAACAGCGACAGCGACCCGCGCCTGACAAAAGTCGGCCGGATTCTGCGAAAACTCAGCGTCGACGAAGTGCCTCAAATGGTCAACGTCCTCAAAGGCGACATGAGTTTCATCGGCCCGCGGCCGATACTCGGCAAAGGCGTCTATGAAGACTTTGATGAAATCCGGAAAAAGCGGCTGACTGTCCGGCCGGGAATCACCGGCTACAGCCAGGCGTATTTTCGCAATTCCATCTCGAAAGAGCAAAAATTCCTCAACGATGTGTATTATGTCGAGCATCTTTCGCTGCTGTTTGATTTGAGAATTCTGTTTCGAACGGTGTTTTCCGTGTTTTCCTCAAAGAATATATTTGTCGAAGTTCCCGAAGCGGTACCGGTTGAGGCGGCGGCAGCGCAAGCCAACGGAGCACCGGCCGAAACCGAGACGCAGGAAACGGTTGAGGTCTGATTGCTATGAAAAGACTGTTTATCATCGGCGCGTCCGTTCTGCAGGTGCCGGCCATCGTCAAAGCGAAGGAAATGGGGCTGTATACGGCGGTCGCGGATTACAACCCGCAGGCGGTGGGCATACCGCTCGCCGACGAATATTACAATGTCAGCACCATTGACCCGGAAGGCGTGCTCAAAGCCGCCGAACAGTTCCGTCCCGACGGGATTATGACCCTGGCGACCGATATGCCGATGCGAAGCGTCGCTTACGCGGCCGCGCGGCTTGGCCTGCCGGGGGTTTCTTTTGATACGGCGGTGAAGGCCACCGACAAAGGCGAAATGATCAAAGCGTTCGCGGCGGCCGGCGTCGAGCACCCGTGGTTTATTATTCTCGACGGTACGGTCGACGCGGATGACATCGCGAAAAAAATCACCTATCCCTGCATCAGCAAACCGACCGACAGTTCGGGCAGCCGCGGTGTCATGATTGTCAATAATAAAGAGGAACTGGCCGCCGCCGTCGGTTACAGCGCCGCGAGCGGCCGCACCGGCGCCGTCATTGTCGAGGAATATATGCGCGGCAGCGAAGTCAGCGTCGAAGTCATGGTCATCGGTGGTTCGCCCCGGGTGCTGGCCGTGACGGACAAGCTCACCACCGGCGCGCCGCATTTTGTCGAGATGGGCCACAGCCAGCCGAGCTCTCTCGGCGCTAAAGAAATCGCGGGTATTGAAGACCTTGCGCGCCGGGCGGTGAAAGCCATCGGGATTGAGAACGGACCCGCGCACGTCGAAATCATGCTGACAAAAGACGGCCCCAAAATGATTGAACTCGGCGCGCGCCTCGGCGGCGACTGCATCACGACGCACCTCGTGCCGCTTTCAACCGGTATCGATATGGTCGGCGCTTCCATACAACTCGCGCTCGGCGAAACCCCCGGTTTGGAGGTTCGATTCCGTAAAGGCGCCGCCATCCGCTATGCCGACGCCCCGCAAGGGATAATCCGGTCCATCGAAGGCGTTTCCCGGGCAAAAGAAATCCCCGGTGTCCGCGAGGTCACTTTCACCAAAGGCCCCGGTGACACCGTCGGCGAAATCAAAGGCAGCCTTGACCGCGCCGGGTATGTCATCGCGCAGGCGGATACGGCAGGCGAAGCGGTCGAAGTGTGCGTGAACGCGTTAAGAAAAATACGGATAACGGGCGGAGCGGGATGACAGAATGGGGCGCATATCATTCATACATCCGATAAAAAACTTTTTTAAAGTAAAACACAAAGCGCAGCGAAGAATTGTCAAGACATCAAGGCTTTATCATAAAGGCGGTATTTATCGGGTAATCGCTTTGTTGATGCACCAGCGCAATCTCCGGTTGTTTCCGGTTGAAATATATCCTTATGTTCCAATCGGTAAAAATTTCTATATGCCGCACGCTGTCGGCATTGTGATCGGCCAGACAACGCAAATCGGCGACGATGTAAAGATATTTCCTAACGTCGTTATCGGGGCAAAATATTCATCCGGCGGAAATCCGGCCGGCCGCTTGCACGCCGTGATCGGCGACGGTTGCTTTCTCGGCGCGAACTCGGTGATACTCGGCGGCATCACTCTCGGCAAAAATGTGACTGTCGCCGCCGGCGCGGTTGTCGACATCGACGTTCCGGATAACTCGCTGGTCTACGGCCACAATGTTATCCGGCCAAAGAAACCGAAAGAGGAAGGGCCGATGGACCAAGGTGAGAAACATGACGAATAAGAAACTGCTCGTCCTCGGCGGCTCCTCCGCCTCGCTTGATGTCGTCAAAATCGCGAAGAAAATGGGCGTTTACACCATCGTGACGGACGACAGGCCCTCGGGCGCCGCCAAAGACATCGCCGACGAAGCCGCCATGGTCAGCACGATTGACATGGACGGGCTTCTGCAACTTATCCGGCAAAAGAACATCGACGGCGTCTTTTGCGGCCCGAGCGAGTTCAATATCATCAACACCATGAAAATCTGCTCGCTCGCCGGGCTTCCTTTTTACGCGACAAAAGAGCAGTGGGACATCTGCTCGAACAAAGACCGGTTTAAACAGCTGTGCCGCGACAACGCAGTCCCATGTGTTCCGGAATATACCCTGACGGCCGATTTCTTGGAAGATGACCTGAAAAATATCGAATACCCCGTCATTGTCAAACCCGTCGACGGCTGCAGTTCCAAGGGGATATCCGTTTGCCGCTCGGCCGGCGAGTTAAAGACGGCTTTCGCGAACGCGCTCGAGTATTCACAAAGCGGCAGGGTGATCGTTGAAAAATACGTTGAAAACGGCGGTGTCGTGACCTCGGTGCGTTACATCGCTTGCCATGGGGAACTGTACTGCTCCCTCCTTGGCGACACCTATGTCGTCGACCCGGTCAACAGGACGGCGCTTATCAGCGCGGTCACCGTTTTTCCGTCGAAACTGACCGGGAGCTACCTCGCCGGGACAGACCAAAAAGTCAAAGAGATGTTCAAGAGCATCGGGTTCAAAAACGGCGCGCTGTTTATGCAGTCGCTGCCCGAAGACGGCTGGGTATATTTTCACGAAATGGGCCTTCGCCTCAGCGGCGGCCTGACCTATAAAATCACCGAGGCCGCCAACGGCGTCAACGACCTCGCGATGATGATCCGCTTTGCCCTCGGCGGCGAAATGTGTGTTGAGAATGAATTGAAACGCATCGACCCGTATTTGGGCGGCAGGCTGGCCGTCAGTTTCTGCGTGCCGCTGAAAATCGGCGCCGTGGCGTCTGTCGCGGGTGTTGAGGAGATTTTAAGAACGCTTCCCATTGAGGATTTTATTCAGTACTATGCCGTCGGCGACTGCGTAACGCCCGAAAAAATCGGAACGCTGATGCAGCACTTCGGTCGCTTCAAGTTCTTTGCCGCCGGCAAAGAGGAAATCGCCGCGGTGATCGATACCATTCAAAACACCCTGAAAATTACGGATACCGACGGCAACGATATGCTCTATATGCGCTTCGATACAAACAGGCTGGCCTGAGGCCAAACCGAAAGGAACACCATGCCCGTCATTGTGCTGACAAACCGTTACCGGGCCGCGCCGCTGGCCATCGTTAAAAACGCCCTTCCGCCGGCGTTTGAACTGCTTATGCCCGATAAGGCGGAGAAAGGCGAGCTTTTGAAGGTTGCCCCTGCGGCCGACTACTTTTTAGCCAGCGGACGGGTGCGCGTCGACGCCGAAGTCCTCGGCGCCGCGGCCAATCTGAAGATGATACAAAGAACCGGCGTCGGCCTTGACACCATCGATTTGGCTGCCGCGAACGAGCGCTCGATTCCCGTCTATGTCAACCGCGGCGTCAACGCGGCAAGCGTCGCGGAACACACCGTCCTGTTGATGCTCGCGGCCCTGCGCCGCCTGACGCAGGTCGACGCGGCCGTGAAAAACGGCGTGTGGCAAAAGCAGGAGCAGGGTGTGCGAAACGCCGAACTGCGCGGTAAAACCGTCGGCTTGGTGGGGCTCGGCAGCATCGGCCGCGAAACGGCCGCCCGCCTGCGGGCCTTCGGCGTGAAACTTGTTTATTATGATATTGACCGCTTGACGGCCGGTGAGGAACAACGGCTCGGCGTCCGGTATTTGCCATTCGACGAGCTTTTGGCGCAGGCCGGCATCGTCAGCCTCCATTGCCCCCTGACCGCCGAAACCCGCTTGATGATGAACGCCGCGGTGCTGGCCTCCATGAAAAAGGGCTCCGTGCTCATCAACACCGCCCGCGGCGGCCTTGTTGATGAAAAGGCGCTTGCGGAAAGCCTGGCGGCCGGGCATACGGGGTTCGCCGGCCTCGATGTTTTCGACGCGGAACCCCTGCCGGAAGACAGCCCTCTGCGCAACCTCCCGAACGTCATTCTGACGCCGCATATCGGCGGCATCACAGCCGATTCGTTCCGGGCGATGATGACCGAAGCGATGGAAAACATTCGCCTGTTTGAGGCAGGCGATTTGGAGAAAATCAATCCCAAGAGGATAAACTGACATGGATTGTGCGAAGCCTGTAATAAATTTGACAGACGGCTTTCTGGAACTCTTGTTTTCTATGAGGGATAAGGGCTTTTCAGAAAAAACCGTTTTGCAGGCCAAACAATGCTTTCTCGATTATCTCGGCGTGGCATTGGCGGGAGCCGCCATGCGCGGACCGGAGAATCAAAAACTGCTCGATTCTTTCGGCCCGGCCTGCGGTTTCACCGTCATCGGAACCGGCGCTAAAACCGATGCTTTCGGCGCCGTGCTTCTCAACGGCATGAACGCGCACGCGGCGGAACTTGACGACGGCCACCGTTTCGGTATGCTGCATCTTGGCTCGCCGGTGCTGTCCGCCATGTTTACGGCCGCCGAGCGCGAAAGTATCCGGGGATATGAATTGATTACGGGCATCATTATCGGCTATGAAGCCGCCGCTCGCCTAGCGTGCGCGGCGCAGCCCGCGCACAGAAACAAGGGCTACCACACCACCGGCACTTGCGGAACCATCGGCGCGGCCATGGGCGTTGCGGCCGCTCTCGGGTACTCGAGGCAGCAGGCGAAAGCGGCGCTGTCGTGCGCCGTGAGCTCGGCGGCCGGTGTGCTCGAGATTCAGGAAGAAGGCTCGGCCCTGAAACCTTACAACGCGGGCAGGGCTGCGCTCGACGGGTATGTTTCGGCCATGATGGGTTCGGTCGGATTCCGCGGCCCCGACGACATTCTCGGCGGCAAGCGGGGATTCTTGGCCGTGATGGCCGACGGAGCCGGCCGCGCGTTTCTTGAAAAACCGGCGGACGCCGCGCCGGAAATCGAACGCGTTTACCGAAAACTGTACGCCTCCTGCCGGCACAGCCATCCGGCGGTGGAAGCGGCTTTGGCAATCGCGGCAACACACAACTTAAGACCGGCGGACATTGACGCTGTTCGCGTCTTCACCTATCGCGCCGCCGTTACAGGCCACGATCATCAGGCCGTTCACGGCACGCATTCGGCCAAAATGAGCACCCCTTTCAGCGTGGCCGTCGCTCTGGCGACGGGCAAAGCCGGTGTCGAGGAATTCAGCCGGGCGTATGTGGAAAACGAAAGTGTCAATTCCCTGGCTCGAAAAGTCAAAGTTCTCGCCGACGATGAGTTGACAGCGCTGGCGCCGCAAAAGAGAGCCGCGAAAGTCGAAATAGAAACAAAGGCGGGCGTTTTCCGCCATCGTGTGGATACACCGAAAGGGGAGCCCGAAAACCCCCTGTCACCCGCGGAATTGGAAGAGAAATTTACGCATCTGGCTTTGTTTGGCGCAAAAACTGAAAAAGAAACGGATGAGATTATTCAAAAAGTATGGAATCTCGAAAGCGAACTGCCCGGCTTGTATGAACTGTTATGAGCCGGCGATCATTGCGACAATAAACCGGAAAGAAGGGCGCATAATGAAGCAAACAAGGGATTTTCTCCAGAAAATAGGGCTGCCCGCGGGTGACGCCTACGATTTGCCGGACTCCGCAAAGCGGTTTACCGACGGGGCGCAATACCGCTTTGAGGTGCCCGGCATACAAAGCCCCGGGCCGATGAAGGCGCTGCTCGAGGAGTTGGACCGGTTTGAGATTGCCATTCACCGCGTGACGCAGACAAAAGGCATTATGCTTTTGACCGATGAAGAAATCAAAGACATGGTCGCCATGGCAAAGCAATGGCAGGTCGAGCTCGTTTTGTCCATCGGGCCCAGGGCGACTTATGACACAAGCGCGTCGGTGTTGACGGAAGAAGGCCAGAGAATGGGCTATCGTCTGCGCGGCCAGGAACAAATTGTCCGGGCGGTTGAGGACGTGAAACGGGCAGCCGCGTTCGGCTGCCGCGCTTTTTTGATTTATGACGAAGGCAGTTTGTGGCTGCTCAACGAAATGCGCAAGGCCGGCGAGATCCCCGCCGGGTGCAAATTCAAGGTGTCCGCGCACTGCGGCCACGGCAACCCCTGCTCGGCAAAACTCCTTGAGAACATCGGCGCGAGTTCGCTCAACCCCGTCAGGGACATACAACTGCAGATGCTTGCGGCTTTGCGGCAGGCTATCGACATTCCCATCGATGTCCACACCGAAAACCCGGCGTCTTCCGGCGGCTTCATCCGCCACTATGAAGTGCCCGAAATGATACGCGTGGCGGCTCCGATTTATCTGAAAACGGGCGGTTCGGTCGCGAAGACGCACAGCTGGGAATCGTCCGACGCGGACGCGAAAAAGAGGGCGAAACAGGTTTGGCTCGTCAAGAGAATGATCGACACCTATTACCCGGCCGCCGTCAGGTCAGCCAGGGGGTCGATCGGATGAACCTAAAGGTGCTTTTTCAGATACTGCGAAGATGGCCGGTTTATTTGTGGTTTTTCAGGAACGGTGTCATTTTCGGCCGGTGGGACAGGCTGTATGAAGATTTCAAACACGATTTTCTTCATTATAAAAAAGCGTCCTTGAAACAAAAACGATGGGCCTACAAAAACGGCTTTTTGTCCGAGCGAATCGAGCGCTACGGCATGGACGAAAGCAACCGGAAGGACTTTATATCCGACATAGAGTTTTACAAAAAAAGTTCTTACAAGAACTTGAGGTTTGTCTATTGGTTCGACGACAAGCTGACGACTTGGTATGTTTTACAGCCCTTTAGGGAACACCTTCCCGAACATTACTATTCGATAGAAAACAAAAAGATCAGGGACCTCAACCAAACACAAGCCGCGGCGGATAACAGCGTTGAAGGCATCATGAAGCTTCTGCGCGAAAAAAAAGAGTTGGCGTTTAAACAAACGCGCGGCGGCCACGGCCGGGGCTTTTTTAAAATAGCGTTTGCGGACGGCGTTTACAGCGTTGACAACAAAACCGCGTCAAAGCAGGATGTTGAAAAAACCATTCGGGAATTGGACGGGTACATTGTCACCGAATATGTGTACGCCCACCCTCAAATGGCGAAACTGTACGCCGCGACACCCGAAGATGTAAAAAGAGTAACGCCTTGCGTCATTCGGGTTGTAACTGTTTATGATGAGAAGGAAGGCGCGCAGGTTGCCGGTACCCTGATTCGTATCGGCGCGGTGAAAGCCGGGCTCAAGACGGATTATGACGGCGCTGTCTTATGCGGAATTGATTATAAAGACGGAACCTTGTTTAAGCCGCTGATTGATGTGGAGGGTTTTAGCACGGAACCGTGCCCGGTTCACCCCGATTCGGGCGTGAAAATCGAAGGTCAAGTTCCAAACTGGGACTGCATATTGCGCGAGGTCCTGAGAATCAGCAACACGCTGAACAACACGCCGTACTTGACTTACGATATCGTGCCCACGGAAACCGGATTTAAAATTTTAGAAATCAATTCCCACGGTATTACCAGGATTCTGCAGCCATTCTACCCGTTTTACGCGAACGAATACACCCGAAAACTGTTTAAACCATAATTCATACAGGCATAGTTTCTCAATAAAGGGCGAATAGCCAATGAAAAAAGATCTTTTCAAAACCGGCACCAGGGCATTCGGCAAACTTGTCTTTTACAAACGTAAAAGCCTTATCCGTAAAACCCCGGAGAGGTTTCTTTCCATTCGTCAGGTTTGCAAACTGCTGCAAATCGAGCCGTTAGTCACCGGCGGTAATCGGGTGGACCTCGACGCGCCGTTAACGATTATTACCGCCTGGCCGACAGTAGCCGTCAAAGGTTGCCTGTTCGTTCAACTGCCGGAGGAGAAACCGTCTTCAGTCGACGAAGCCGTCAGAAACGGCGCCTCGGTTATTTTAACGGAAAGGCCTATTAAGAATTATCCGTGTATAGTCGTAAAAGATGCCGTTTCAGCCGATTGCCTGCTTTGCGCCGAACTGAAACGCCGGAGGAACATACCCACAACCGCTGTGACGGGCAGCGTCGGCAAAACAACGACAAAAGAAATGATTGCGCAGATATACAAAAAGCATTTTCGCAATGTTTTCTGGTCTATCGATAATTACAATATGTATTATAATACCGGTTACTTTACACAGTTGCTGCCGACAGGCTGCAAAAGGCATATTCAAGAGGTTAACGAAGGCGACCCCGGTTCCGCGAGGATGATTTCAAAAATGATTGAACCGGAAATCGCGATAATCACCAACATCGGTGTTTCCCACATGTCTCATTTTAAGGACGAAAACGACCTGATTCATGAGGTATGCGCCATATCCTCCGGTATGCCCGAAAACGGCACCGTCATTATTAACGGGGACTGTGAAAACACCAAAAAGGGCATGTTCGATAAAAGGACTGTCTCTGTCGGCATTAAGAACAAGGCTGCCGATTATGTGGCGGACAACATAGAGTCCGACGAAACGGGATCGTCTTTTACCGTGACCTCCGCTGAGGGGAAGACACGCGTAAGGCTTAACATTATTGGGAGGCACAATATATATAATGCCCTGCTTGCCTTTGCCGCGGCAAAAACCGCCGGTGTGCCGACGCCGGTTATCGTGCAAAGCCTTGCCCGTTACAAACCGAAGGGCGTCCGTCAAAATACGGTGAAGACGGGAAAACACAATGTACTGTTTATAGATTGTTACAACGCCTCTCCGAATTCTATGGAATCGGCCATCAACAACCTCTGCTCACATGCGTTGCCCAAAAAAGGTGGCCGAAGAATCGCCGTTTTGGGTAATATGGAGGAACTCGGTGATGTTTCCGTTGAACAGCACAGGGCTGTCGGCGATTTGGTGGCCCGTTCCAAAGTTGACATCCTGATCACATATGGGGACAAAGCCGCCGAAATCGCTGACCGAGCCAATGCCGGCGCTCTCAAGGTGTTTCACACAACGGATTTCGGCAGCCTGGTCAAGACAGTCCGGGACACGGTGAAACCCGGTGACGCCGTTCTTCTGAAAGCGAGCCATGCCATGGGTTTTGAAATAGTATTGAAAAAAGCGTTCCCGGCGGTGTATTACAAATATATTCAAATTGATAAGATGAAAAGTTTATTCCGAAAATTTAAAATTGCAATGAAGCAGTAATTTGAATTGTGATAATAATCATGCGCGCCTATTTCGGGGGGATACCGACGCGAACAAACAGAAGTTGACTATTGCGGAGGAGGACATATGAAACATCACCGGAACAAGCCGGATTTCGAATTTATCGAAGCACCGGTTGAATTTGACAAACACACCGAAAAGCAGCTGCTGCAATACTGCCTGGGCGCGACCTTGTATATGCCCGCCACAAAAGACTTCACAAAAGTCATTATGAACGGGGAAATGCCGGGCTTGACCTCGATGGTCATGTGTTTTGAGGACGCCATTAAGGAGGAAGACCTGCCCGCCGCGGAAGAGAACGCCGCCGGCTTTCTCGGCAAGGTTGTCGATGCCGTAGAGGCGGGGAGCCTTTCCGCCCAAATAATTCCGCTCATCTTTTTCCGCGTCCGCTCCCCGGAACAGTTCCGGGACATCTCCAAAAAACTGTTGCCCCGGCACCTGAAAGTTCTCGCCGGTTTTGTGTTCCCGAAATTCGGGACGAAAAACGCCGAGGAGTATTTCGGGCATCTCAGGGCTCTCAACGACCGCTTCGGCGAGATTATTTACGGCATGCCGATATTGGAAGGGCGCGAAATCGCTTTTAAAGAAAACAGGATGAACGAGTTGACAGGCGTCCGGCAAATACTCAACCGCTACCGGGACATTACGCTCAATGTCCGTGTCGGCGCGACGGACCTCTCCTCATGTTTCGGCGTCCGCCGGGGAATCGACTATTCGATATACGACATCCTGACCGTTCGTGAATGCCTCTCGGATATTCTCAATGTTTTCAGCCGCGATAACGACTACATCGTCTCGGGCCCCGTCTGGGAGTATTTTTTAGCCAGCAAAGAGATGAAGTTCGGCGAACTTTCCGACACCGGTTTTCACAGCTCTCTGCTCAAACGCAACCGGATATTCGACGACGCCGTCGACGGCCTGCTTCGCGAGGTAATTCTCGATAAGGCCAACGGCTTTGTCGGTAAAACGATCATTCACCCGACGCATCTGCGGTTTGTCAACGCTTTGCAGGCGGTTATTAAAGAAGAGTATTATGACGCCGTCCAGATTCTCGGCGCGGCCGGCGGCGTTGTCAAAAGCGCCAAGGCGAACAAGATGAACGAAATCAAGCCGCATACGAGCTGGGCGAACAAAATCGTGATGAGGGCAAAAGCGTACGGCGTCGTTGAGGACGAGTCGAACTATTTGAAACTCTTTTAATAAAAACGCGGGGTGAGGCTTCTTGATAAAACACATAACCGCGCCGATAGCCGATGAAACCGTTGACGGCCTCGCTGTCGGCGACCGGATAGAAATCTCCGGCTTTATCTTTACGGGGCGTGACGCCGCCCTGCCGAAGCTTGTCGCCCTGATAAAAAGCGGGGAACTCGAAAAAGCCGGGATTGATTTAAATGGCGGTGTGATTTTTCACACAGCCGTCAGTCCGGCCGGTGTCGGCCCCACTTCGAGCAACAAGCTGGAAATCGAGGGCAGCATTTCGGAGTTGTCAAAAGCAGGGATTAAACTGCATTTGGGTAAGGGCGCTTTGCATGAGTCAACGGTGCGCGCGCTCGACGAACGTCGCTCTTTGTACGCCGTCATGCCGCCGGTAACGGCGCTTTTGCAAAGTAAAATCAAGAGCGTAAAAATCGCCGCGTTCCCCGAAGAGGGGATGGAAGCCCTCCATCTGTTGGAAGTCGCCGGCTTTCCGGCCGTGATTGCCGCGGCGCACGGTAAAAGCCTGTACGCGAACGCGGGCGGAGGAAACGGAAAATGACAACCGATAACCGGATAACCGAAAAAGTCAAACAAACGCTCATCCGCGCCGCCTCAACCTACAGGGACGACCAGAAAGAGGCGTATCGACGGGCGATCGGTCAAGAAAGCTCCGGAACGGCGAAATGGGCGTTGGAGCAGCTGCTCGCGAATGCCGAGGCGGCCGAAAAAAACGCGGGACCCCTCTGCGACGATACGGGCATACCGCATTTGTTTTTGGAGGTCGGAGGCAAAAGAACGGTCAGCGGCGAACTGCTTGAGTCGATACAACAAGGCGTGGCCATTGGCCTCCGGGAAATGCCCGGCAGGCCGATGGCCGTTATGGGCGACGACCGGCAAAGGCTCGACCAGTCCGGCGGGCTTGACGCCGACCCGGGCGCGCTCGAACCCGTGCCGATCATCATAAAACCCGTTTCCGGCGATGTTCTGCGCCTTCATGTATTAATGCAAGGCGGCGGGCCGGAGATACGGGGCAAAACCTACCGCGTTTTTCACAAGCATTCCGTCTCCACAGTCATCGATGAGGTCGCCGGCTGGGCCGTTGAGGCGGCCGGACAGCTCGGTTGTACACCATGTGTGCCGGCCATCGGCATCGGCCGTACCCACTTCGAAGCATCCTCACTGATGGTTGAGGCGATGATACGGGGCAATTTCGGCGTTCAAAGCGATTTGGAACGCGAAATCACCAAAAAAATCAACCGCTCGCAAACCGGCCCTCTCGGCCTGGGCGGGGCGGCAACGGCTTTGGCAACATTCCTGAAAGTCGGGCCGCAAAGGGCCAGCGGTGTCCGTATCGTGTGTATGAGGCTTTGCTGTTGCATGGAACCGAGGGTGGCAAGCGTTGACCTGTAACACGGCGGGAGGGGAGGCAGAGTTTATGGAAAAGAATTTTCTATGGATAAGCAACGGCTCGAAGCCGAAGCCGGCCGAATACCTGAGCCGGGAAAAAGCCCGCTTGGGCAATGTCAGCGCGCCGGCTGTCGAGGCTGCGCTTCGCATGGGCTACACCGTGTATATGGGAAAAAACCGGAAATACGCCGAAGAACTTGAGTGCGACTATCCCGTCCGTTTCTATGACGCCTCGGTCTACAGAAGCCTTTTGGATTTGAAAAGCAATTTAAAAGCCTATAAAAACTTGATGAATTTGCTCAAAAGAGTTAGAATAGATGTTATTCATTGCAACACGCCCATCGGCGGCGCGTTGGGCCGGATTTGCGGTAAAAAGGCCAGGGTTCCCAAAGTCATCTACACCGTCCACGGTTTTCATTTCTACAAAGGGGCGCCGTTGCTCAACCGCACCGTCCTGAAATGGGCCGAAAGGTTCATGGCCCGTTACACCGACGCGATAATCACCATCAATCGCGAGGACTATGAGGCCGCGCTGAAGTTCAAACTGCGCGGCGGCGGCAAGGTGTACTATCTGCCGGGCGTCGGCGTCAACACGGGCGATTACCGGATAGAAGGCTTTGACAAAGCAGCGTGCAGGGCAGGCCTCGGGTTGAATCAAGACGATGTCGTCCTCATCTCGATGGGGGATTTAATTAAGAGAAAGAACTACGAGGCCGCCATCAAGGCTGTCGCGAAAGCGGAGAATCAGAAACTGGTGTATCTCATTTGCGGCAAAGGCCCGAAGGACGCGGAACTCAAGCAGCTCGCGAAAAACCTGGGGGTGGAAGACCGGGTACGGTTTTTGGGGTTCCGGCGGGATATCAAGGAACTGCTGCAAATCGCCGACATCTTCCTCTTCACCACCCTTCAGGAAGGGCTGCCCCGTTCGATGATGGAAGCGATGTCCGCGGGACTCCCTTGCGTCGCCTCCAAAATCCGCGGCAATGTGGATTTGATTGAGGACGGCAAAGGCGGGTTCTTACGCGTGCCAAACGACATGGAAGGCTTCGCGGCAGCGCTCAACACCCTGGCGGGCAACCCCGCTATGCGGGAAGACATGAAACGCGTCAATCTCGAAACCATCCAAAAATATGATGTGGAAAACATCAAAAAACTCGTGGCGGATATTTATGCGGAACAACTGTAACCGGAGGGAGGGCGTCTTGTGAAAATCGGGATTCTGACACATTACAATGTAAATAACCAAGGGGCGCAGCTGCAGTTGTACGCCCTTCATCAAACGCTCAAAGAACTCGGCCACGAACCGGTTGTTTTGAGTTACACCAAAAACTACGACTTTGCCGAAGCGGGTATCGGCAAACGTAACAACATATCGGTGAGTTCCGTTCCCTATATTCTCAAGGAGTTTCTTTTGAAAAAGGGTTTTCGCTTGACTTATCACAACTACAAAAAGTTCAAGCTGAACAAAGAGTTTCGACGTACGAATTTTGTATTTAAAAACTATGCCCAAGTGCCGATGGACCTCGCCGTCGTCGGCAGCGACGAAGTGCTAAGCCTGCAATACGGCGCCAACGAAATGATGTACGGCCACGGCGTCAACGCCGAAAGGCTCATCGCCTACGCGCCCTGCTTCGGCCAGACGGACATGGAGCGTGTGCGCGCTTTTCACTGCGAGGAACTCATCAAATCGGGCTTGAAGATGTTTTCGCATCTTTCCGCGAGGGACGAGCATACGCAGGCCATGATCAAAGAACTCAGCGGCAAAGACGCGCCGCTCGTCTGCGACCCCGTGCTGCTGTATGACTTTTCGGGCACGCATACCGCACATAAAACGATAAAAAAAGACTATATGGTCGCCTACGCCTACGACCGCGGCTTCACGAGCGAGCAGGAAGTGCGGCAGATCAAAGCCTTCGCGAAAAAGCGGGGACTGCTGGTCGTTTCCCCGGGCACTTACCACAAATGGTGCGATGTCAACGTCGCTTGCGGCCCGCTCGAATGGATAGAGTACTTCCGCGGCGCGAAAGCGGTTGTCACCAATACCTTCCACGGTACGGTTCTCGCGGCGATAACAAACACCCCGATGGCCGTTAAAACGCGAAGCTTTAAAACACGAAGCCTGCTTTCGTCTTTGGGCCTTGAAGAAAGAAAGATGGATTCCTGCGACGAAATCGAGCGGGTATTTGAAAAGGATATTGACTTCGCCGCGATGAACGATAAGTGGAACGGCATGCGTGAAGCGAGCATGGCCTATCTGAAAGACGCCCTGGCCGGCGGTGAGGGCGTAAACTAAAAAAAGCCAATGGATAAAAGGAGTTGAAACGCAAGTGCCGAACAACATCGCATCGTCACCGAACCCGTGCTCCGGCTGCGGCGCTTGCGCCGTTGTTTGCCCGGCCGGCGCTATTGGTGTCAACCTTGACGAAGACGGCTTTTTCACCGCCGCCGTCGACGCTGAAAAATGCACGGATTGCGGAAAATGCGCGCGCGTTTGCCTGAAGTTCGGCGCCGGTGAAGACACACCGAAGCTCGAAAGCGGAACCGTGTACGCCGCGAGGAGCCGGTCCGCCGACACGGTAAGAACCTGCTCGTCGGGCGGCGTCGCCTACGAACTGTCCAAATACGCGATTATCCACAACATGACCGTGGCCGGCGTGGTCTATAACTATGAAAAAAACATCGCCGAAACCGTGATAGCGGACACGGTGGCGGGCCTTGATAAACTCAAGGGCTCGAAATATCTGCAAAGCGATACCGTCGAGGCCTTTTCGCAACTCATCAGCCTGGCGAAAACCGACAGGGAAAGCCGGTTTCTCGTCTTCGGCACGCCCTGCCAGATTTACGGCTTCAGCAAAGCGCTTGAAAGCTTGAAAATGAGAGAACGCTTCCTGCTTGTCGACTTGTTCTGCCACGGTGTCCCGAGTTATTTGACATGGAACAGCTTTTTGGCCGGCGCCAAAAAGAAGCTCGGAAGCGAAAAAATCCGCTCCGTCAATTTTCGGGATAAAACCGTCGGCTGGCACAATTTTGTGCTGACGATAAAAACACAAAACCGGCAATTGCGCGAACCGAGCGATTCCAACCGCTTTTACAACGCGTTTTTTGACAATATCCTGCTTTCGGCCGCCTGTTTCGACTGCGAGGTTCGAAGAGAAGTAACGCAGGCCGACATACGCCTGGGTGACTTATGGGGCAAGAAATACCAGAACACCGAGGAGGGCATCTCCGCCGTTCTGCTGATGACGGTAAGGGGAGAGCGGTTTTTCAAAGCCGTTGACGGCATCGAAGTTCTGGAACGGGTGGATTTCGGCGAGTGCGTTTCCAAACAAAGCGTGAAGAAATACGGATATATGCAATTGAGAAAAGACGCATTTGCCGAACTTTCCCAAACCGGGGATTTAAAAAGAACCATTAAGAACTACCGAAAGAAGTTTCCGGCTAAAAAAAGGCTGAAGTTGGCGGCAAAACTGGCCGCGGCGGCCTTGCCCGGCCCCGCCAGGGCGCTGGTGCGTCGGGTGTATAAAAACTTAGGGTAGCGACATTATTTCCGGAGGAACACAGCGGATGCCTGAAAACAGCGGACAAAAGACAATAACCTTCCTCATCGGTTCCATGAGAAGGGGAGGAGCGGAAAGAGTCATATCCATACTTGCAAACCACTATGCGGGCAAAGGGTGGAAGGTTGACATCCTGACCTTTCTTGATGACTCGAACGAATATATCCTTGACGGGCGCATACGGTTTCTGCCTGTTTGCGGCGAGGGCAAATCTCAGATAAAGCGGATTCCATATTGGATAAAAACCGTCAGGAGGTATGTAAAAACCCAAAACCCGGACCGCTTAGTCTCTTTTGTCACGCGTATCAACCTCATCACGTTGTTTGCCTGTTTAGGCTTGAATAAATATATCGTCGTTTCGGAACGCAGCGACCCCGCGGCGCCGGGCAGAGTCCCGTTTTCCATTATGCTGCTGGTCAAACTGCTGTATCCTCTCGCGGCGCATGTGGTCTTTCAAACCAAGTGGGCCGAGTCCTGCTTTTCACGCAGAATACGCAAAAAGGGCGTTGTGTTGCCCAACCCCGTCAATGTCAACGTCGAGGCGGCCGGCGAAAAGCAAAAAAAGATAGTCGCTGTCGGCCGGTTGCTTGAGGTAAAAAACCACGCGCTGTTAATCCGCGCGTTTCAACAAGTTCTTCAACGGCATCCCGGGTATTCGCTGACCATATACGGCGACGGCAAGCTCAGAGCCGAACTTGAGAAACAGGTCAGCAACGCGGGGCTAACCGGCAGCGTGTTTCTGCCCGGCAACGTTCTGGATATTCACGAGCGAATCGCGGACGCTGAAATTTTTGTTCTGTCATCCAATTTCGAGGGCTTTTCAAACGCGCTGGTGGAGGCCATGATGATGGGGCTGCCCTGTATCTCGACGAAAGTTTCCGGTTCCAACGATATCATAAAAACGGGAATCAACGGTATATTAATAGACAAAAGAAACGAACAGCAACTCGCGGACGCACTTGACCGCCTTATCGCGGACAAACAGGAGGCTCTGGCGATGGGCGCGGAGGCGAAACGATCCGTCCAGCATATGCGAAGCGAAAACCTCATCGGCCTGTGGGAACAATGCATCGAGCAATCAATATAAGAAACGGAGAAACACAATGGGATTATTTGAAAAAATCGTAAACAGGGAAGAAAAAATATCGTTGATCGGCCTCGGCTACGTCGGTATGCCGATTGCCGTGTCTTTCGCGAAAAAGGCGGATGTCATCGGTTTTGATATCAACAGCGCAAAAGTCGAGCTTTACAAAAAAGGCATCGACCCCACCAACGAAGTCGGCGACGAAGCCATCGCCGCCTGTGCGGTCGATTTCACCTCCGACGAAACCAGGCTGCGCGAAGCGCGGTTTCATATCGTGGCGGTCCCGACGCCCGTCAACCCGGACAAAACGCCGGATTTATCGCCGGTGATCGGCGCCAGCCAAGTGTTGGGGCGCAACCTGACAAAGGGCTCCGTCGTGGTGTATGAATCGACGGTCTACCCGGGTGTTACGGAAGAGCTTTGCGTAAGCATTCTCGAAAAGGAGTCGGGCTTAAAATGCGGCTCGGATTTCAAAATCGGCTATTCTCCCGAACGCATCAACCCGGGCGACAAGGTGCACCGCCTCGAGACAATCGTCAAAATTGTCTCGGGCATGGACGACGAAACGCTCGATACGGTCGCCAAGGTCTATGAACTTGTTGTCGAGGCCGGTGTGCACCGTGCCGAAAGCATCAAGGTCGCGGAGGCCGCGAAAGTGATTGAGAACAGCCAGCGCGACATTAACATCGCGTTTATGAACGAGCTTTCGATTATTTTCAATAAAATGGGCATCGACACAAAATCTGTGCTCGAAGCCGCGGGCACGAAATGGAATTTCCTGAAGTTTTACCCGGGCCTCGTCGGCGGGCACTGCATCGGCGTCGACCCGTATTATCTGCTTTACAAAGCGGAAGAGCTCGGCTACCATTCCCAGGTCATCAACGCCGGCCGCCGCATCAACGACGATATGGGCAAATTCGTGGCCGAAAACCTGGTCAAAAACCTCATCAAAGCGGATGTGCCGGTCAAAGGCGCCAAGGTGGCAATCCTGGGCTTTACCTTCAAAGAGAATTGCCCGGACACAAGAAACACCCGGGTGGTCGATATCGTCAGCGAGTTGAGGGAATACGGTATTGTGCCGATGATAGCTGACCCCGTCGCCGATTATAAAGAAGCCAAACACGAATACGGCATTGATTTTAACACGCTCGACGATGTTCATGGCATGGATGCTGTCATTTTAGCCGTCGCGCACGATGAGTTCAAAACCTTGACAATGCCCGTCATTGACAAACTCTTTAAAGACTCCCCGAACGCGAACAAGGTTCTCATTGACGTCAAAGGTTTGCTTAACAGAAAAGAATACGAAAAGGCGGGTTACCACTATTGGAGGCTGTAACATTCGAAAAAGACGCGGTGTTTCTGGTTACGGGCGGAGCGGGCTTTATCGGCTCGAACCTCTGCGAGGCCCTTCTGGCCATGGGGCAAACCGTCCGGTGTATGGACAACCTGTCGACCGGCAAACAGGCCAATGTCGATTTGTTTGCCGATAATCCCCGCTACTCGTTTATAAAAGCCGATATACGGGATCTCGACGCGTGCCTGAGCGCCTGCGACGGAGCGGATTTTGTGCTTAATCAGGCCGCCTGGGGCAGCGTTCCGCGCAGCATCGCGATGCCCTTGTTGTATGAGGAAATCAACATCCGCGGTACGCTCAATATGATGGAAGCCGCCAGACAGAAAGGCGTCAAAAAGTTTGTGTACGCGTCGAGCTCTTCGGTGTACGGCGACCATCCCGTTTTACCCAAGAGGGAAGGGCAGGAAGGCAACCTGCTTTCGCCTTACGCGCTGACAAAACGGGTCGATGAGGAGTACGGCCGGCTTTACACACAGCTGTACGGCCTTGATACATATGGCCTGCGCTATTTCAATGTGTTCGGCCGGCGGCAGGACCCCGACGGCGCCTACGCGGCGGTTATCCCCAAATTCATCAAACAACTCCTCAACGGCGAGCGCCCCGTCATCAACGGCGACGGTCGCCAAAGCCGGGATTTTACCTATATCGACAATGTCATCGAGGCCAATTTAAAAGCCTGCAAAGCGCCCCGTGAGGCGGCCGGCCAAGCCTTTAACATCGCTTATGGCGGGCGTGAATACCTGATTGACATCTATCACAACCTGTGCGCCGCGCTCGGGAAAAACACAGAGCCCGTGTTCGGGCCCGAGCGGCCGGGCGACATCAAACACAGCAACGCCGATATAAGCAAGGCGAAGGAGCTGCTCGGCTTCGACCCGCAATACAGCTTTGAGGCCGGTATCAAACTGGCGATTGAATGGTATAGGGAGAATCTGTAAATGCGGCACAAAATTAGGAAGGGGATTCGAAGTCTTTCCAATAAAAATAAATGGGTCGGCGGTGTCTATAGCCTGCTCCACAATTATAAGATCAATTCATTGATGAAACTGCCTGACAGGCAGTTCGCCTTCAAAAAATATAAGACAATAACGGGTAAAGCGCTGAATCTGGACAATCCCGTTACCTACGACGACAAGGTGTGGTGGCTTAAACTCAATAACCGCGACCCGCTGATGACAAAATGCTCCGATAAATATCTTGTGCGGGACTATGTGAAAGAGCGTGGCCTCGGGCAAATCCTTAACGAGCTTTACGGTGTGTACGACAACGCCGAAGATATTGATTTTGATATGCTGCCCGACCGGTTCATCTTGAAGACAACACACGGCTGCGGGGGAATAATTGTCTGCAGCGCCAAAGCGGAGTTTCCCGTTGAAAAAGCAGTCAAACGAATGAACGAAGGGTTAAGCAGCAATTATTTTATTCAGTCCAGGGAATGGAATTATAAAGACATCAAACCGCGGATAATTTGTGAACGGTTGTTCGAAAAAGAGGAAAGCGGCGAAGCAGGCTTGGTGGACTACCGGTTTATGTGCTTTGACGGCGTGGTGAAAATGGTTTTGGTCGATATTGACACATTGGATGAAAAAGGCTCCCACCGCCATGACGCCCGCCGGAATGTGTATGACGAAAACTTCAATCTTCTGGATATCCGCTTCACGCGCCCGCGGTTCGACCCCGCGCTGGTGCCGAAACCCGAAAATTTCGACGAGATGCGCTCCTTTGCCGAAATCCTCTCTGAACCGTTCCCGCACTGCCGGGTGGACTTTTATAACCTCAAAGGAAAAATCGTTTTCGGCGAGATCACGTTTTACCACGCGGGTGGTTCGAATATCATTGAGCCGGAGGAATGGGAAACCACCTTGGGCGGCTGGATTGATTTAAACAGCCCAAAAGTTATAAAACAAAACGATAATGAAAGGGGAGCTGTTATATGATAGTGTACAGATTAAAGCGTGCTTTATGGTACATACCAAATAAAATTCAGGCGAAAACCGCTCCGGTCAAATACGCGAAAAGAAGCGGTGTCAATATAAAAGGAAAAGTCGCCATATATGGATTACCAAATTTCGGTTCGGAGCCTTACCTGGTTACCTTGGGTGACAATGTCATCATAGCCGGCCGCGTTCAGTTTCTGACACATGACGGTTCCGTCAGCGTTTTCAGGAAATATTATCCCGGCCTGCAGTTAATCAAACCGATTACCGTCGGAAACGATGTCTTTATCGGCTTCGGCGCGACCATCCTGCCGGGCGTTAACATCGGCAACCGCTGTATTATTGCAGCCGGAGCCTTGGTCACCAAGGATGTGCCGGATAACAGCGTCGTCGGCGGGGTCCCCGCGAAAGTCATCAAAAGCACCGACGAGTACCTGGAAAAAGCGAGGGCTGAAACACTACATCTTGACGGCCTGAAGGGCAAAGCAAAAGAGAAAGAACTCAAACGGATTTATAACATCCGGTAAGGAGAAAGAAATGCGAATTTTATTCATCGCTCTTGGCTTTTTCCCAAACGGCCTGGCTATCTCGACGAGAATCGTGAACTACGCAAGGCTGTTTCATGACTGTGGCTTCGAGGTGCATGTCATCGCCGATTATACGGCGGAGCCGGTCACCGGCAATGAAATTCAACACTTTGAAAATTGTACCTACCAGGCTGTGACACAAGCGGCACTAAACAGAAATTTCAAACTCAGCTCCAGAATATTCAATGCAAACAACTCGTTGAAATTAGTGAAGAAATATATTGAAAACAACCATGTCGATATGGTGGTGACAAGCACCTGTTATGACAGGTTTAGGAAACTGAGAAAACTATGTTCCAAGCATAGCCTGCCGCTCACGCTGGATATAACCGAATGGTACGATGTGTCCGGTGTGAAGTACGGCAAGTTTAATCCGTTTTACATGAATTACACCCGCAGCATGGAAAAGGACTTTAAAACAGCCGACAAATTTTTCACCATAAGCACTCTTCTGCATAACTATTATGCGGCGACCGGTAAAGAAACATTAAGAATCCCGACCATATTGGACACAAGCCGTATGCCGCCCTTTTTAAAGACGGAAAACGAAAAGATCCGGATAACCTACGCGGGTTTTTCCGGCAGGGGTAAAGAAAGTTTTCGGGAAATTCTTGAGGCTCTGGCTCTTCTCGGTGAAAAAAGAAAACAGTTCGAAGTGCATGTTTACGGCTGCTCAAAGGCGGCGTTTTTGGCGCGTCTCGGCGAAGACACAGGCTTGTTCGAGCGGGTGCAAGAAACTGTTACGATTAAAGGGCGGGTGCCTCAGGCACAGGTGCATGAGGTGTTCGGCAACTCCGATTACAGCATTTTTATGCGGCCTAATAAGCACTCGAACCAGGCCGGCTTCCCCACCAAACTCGCCGAAAGCCTGACCGCGGGAACTCCCGTCATATGCAATGATACCGGTGACATCGGCCTTTACTTGAAAAACGGCGTGAACGGGTTTTTATTGCCCGACAGCGCGGCCCCAACCATTCTGAGCGTCTTTGAAACCATACTGGCCATGAAGCCGGCAGAAACAGCCGAAATGAGAAGGCAGGCGCGCGAAACAGCCGAAGCCTCGTTCGACTACCGCAACTATATCGAACCGGTAAAAGCCCTGTTTTCCTCTTTCTGCAAGGCCTCGAAGGAACCCGGTGAGGGTAGACCATGAACGAACAACCCTATTACCCTAAGGTGCTGATTGTCAATTCCCAGAGTATGTTTAAAAACAACGCGACGGGCATTACACTCCGAAGTCTGTTTTCCGGTTGGCCACCCGACCGGGTGATGGAAGTGTGCCATTGGAAGAATAAGGACGATGTGTCAAACACCTTGGGCATCGTGTCGCTCCGGTTGCCTTTAAAGGTTATGCCTTTGTATTACGCGTTGAGAAAACTCACGGGTAAAGAAAGCGTTTACGGCGTTGACACGGCGCAAACCGCGCCCTCGGCCGCGAAAAAAAGTGGTAAACGGGTTTTTAAAGAAATTGCCGCCTTGGTAAGAATGGTGGCCGAATTTACCCCGATTGTTTTCACCGAAAGGAGTTTCCTGAAAAAAGTTGATGATTTCTCTCCGGATATCATTTATACTATAAGCGGTAGTGTTTTTATCAACCGGTTTGCCGTTTTTTTTGCGAAGCGATACCGCAAAAATATCGCTGTCCACTACATGGATAATTGGCGTGAAACGACTTACATGGGCAACCGTTATGCTAAAATCATGTTGAGGATGCTTAACAGCACCGTGCGTTGTGTGGAAAACCGGATGAAAAAAGGCCTGGCCATCAGCGAAAAGATGGCGGCCGAATATGCCGCGAAGTATCAGCATCGCTATGAGGCGCTGATGAACTGCCCCGACATTGAAACTCCCGCGGTGGCAAACCTTGAGAACAAAGGCATTGTCATTTTCACTTACGCCGGCGGCCTTCACCTCGGCCGCGCCGAACAGCTTCGAAAAGTCAGCGAGGCGATAAGCGGCTACAACGCGCGGGCTCAAAGCCCGCAAGCCACTCTGCTTGTCTACACTTCGCCGGGCGCAAAAGAAAAGCTTGCCGCTCAGTTTGACGAAAAAACAACGCGATTCCGCGATTACCTGCCGCACGAACAGGTCCATTTGATTTATGCCGAGGCGGATGTGCTTGTCCACATCGAATCCTTTGAAAAAGACATTGTCGGCTACACCAAATACTCCCTGTCCACCAAGATTCCGGAATATATGGCGAGCGGAAAACCGATTTTGTGTTGCGCTCCCGCCGATTTGGCGGTTACCGAGTATATCGCCAAGACAAAAACCGGTCTGGCGGTATCGGACGGGAACAGCCTCCGGGAGGCCGTGAAAGCGCTGGCTGTGGATACCGGCCTGCGAAAGCGCCTTGGCCAAAACGGGGTCAGCACCGCGAAAACCAACCATTCCAAAGACGCCGCGCGTGAACGGATGCGTGAAGTGTTTTTGTTTAACCTTTAAACCTTACTATTTACGGATACGGGTGACAATGTGCTCAATAAAATTAAACGGCTTTTTGACTTGAAATTGCTCAAAACCACCGCCGCCTTAACCGGCGGCCGGGCGTTTCACATGATGGTTTCTATCGTATTGATGCTGATCCAGTCGCGCTATATCGAACCGGAAACGGCGGGATCTGTGGCGTACTTTTTTATTCCGCTCGGCTATCTGTGGATCTTGTCGCTCGGCATCCCCTCGGCCCTCGCGCGCGAGCTGCCTTTTCACCTCGCGAAGGGTGAAAGGGAACAGGCGGTCCGGTTAGCCAAATCGACCATGACGTTTTCGGTTATCGTCGGCGGGCTGTGTTCTCTGGGGTTTGTCACCGCTTCCGTCCGGGCTCTTGTGATGGGCCGGAATTTCAACGCCGTCGGCTGGGCGGTGGCGTCCGTTGGCGCGTTTTTTACAATCTATAACCTGTACATCTTAACGACCTACCGCACGACGGACGAATTTGTCACCGTCGCCAAAAGCAATACGGTAACAGCCATTTCCAATCTGGCTGTTTTCCCGCTGATTTTCGTCAACCCCTATTTGGGGCTTTTCGCCAAGCAAACCGTGACTCCCGTGGTGCAGAACATCTACCTGCATATCAAACGGCCGTTTAAACTGAAGTTCGGGATGGACCATCAAGACCTTTGGCGGCTTTTCAAGTTCGGCTTTCCGCTCATCGCCATCACCTATTTTGAAACCGGCCTGTGGACGAGCACCCAGTCGGCGTTGATCGTAACATACCTGGGAACAAAAAATTTAGGCCTTTACAGCTTTATTAATCACATGCTGCTCGCGCTGCTCATCATTCCGCACGCCGTCGCCGATATTTTAAGGCCGAAGTTCGCCGCCGTTTACGGCCAAACCAACGGCAGCCTGAGAAAGACATTGGCGGTCGCCGTCAAACCGCTGGGGCTGACACTGCTGGTTTCTTTGGCTGCTATCCTGTTCTGCCGTTTGGTCATCGGCGATATCATCGCGTGGCTGATGCCGCGGTATATCGACGCCATACCCGCGTTCAACTACGCCCTGCTTCTCGTCCCCGTCAACGCGCTGGCATGCATAAAGTACATCTTTGTGGTTTCGAAAAGCACGGTGTATAACGCGGTGTCGACCATCTCCGGCTTTCTCGTCGGCATTGGCCTGCTGTATTGGGGCTTGAAAAGAGGCATGGAATTCAAGTATGTTTTTGTGCCTTATGTAATTGGCCGGTTTACCAATTTCGCGATGACCGTTATATTGCTTTTTATCGAATCCGTGAGGAGGAAAAAACGTAAAAATGAAAAAAAGGATCATCAAGTTGCTGGGCCGGTTGTTTGACGCCGCCGAGCGCAGTCATGATGTGTATGTCAACAGCAGGATAAAAAGCAGGCTCGGCCAGTGTGGAAACAATGTAACGCTTATAAAAGGTTGCCGTTTTACTCCGGAAAAAAACTGCTATTTCGGAAACGATGTTATAGCCGCGACCGGTGTAACGATTTTAACACCAGACTCAACGGTTACTATTGGCAATAAGGTTATGATTGGCCAGGATACAATGATAATATCAGGCAATCACCGGTTCAACATTCCCGGCCAATATATGTTCGACATCAAAGAGAAGCAAGAGGGGGACGACCAACCCGTCGTCATCGAGGACGATGTCTGGATTGGTGTCCGGGCGATTATCCTGAAAGGTGTCACGATAGGCGAAGGCTCGATTATCGCCGCGGGTTCCGTGGTAACGAAAGATGTGCCGCCGTACTCGATAGCGGGCGGTGTCCCCGCGAAGGTTCTGGGCGAACGGTTTACGAAAGAAGAATTGGAAACACATAAAATAATCATAAACGGTTTGGGAAAAGCAGATGAATAATTACCCGCTCGGCAAATTAATAAATCAGGATACCCGGGGTCAGGACGCCGACACGCCGGTGTTTATTGATAAACGCGACCTGGCCTGGGTTGCCTTTCTCGCGCTGGTCGGCGCTTTTATCAATATTCTGCCATATTCGAGAATGGTGAGCATGGCTTTTCAGGTCGGTATCGCCGCCGTTGTTGTGCTCGGCAATCTGAAACGGCCGGTCATGCTCATCGTGTCCTTTATCTTTTTGCATCTGATGCCCTCGCGTATGATCGCCGGGTTTAACGAGGCAAGCTCTTCCGTTTACACGGTTAATAAGCTGATTTTGTCGTTGATGGTCCTTACCTTTCTGTTTATAAACACGTTTATATCGAAAGAGAAATACAAAGGCAAGTTCAATCCATGGCTCTTCGCTTTCGCGGTGTTCATGGCCATTTCGTACACCTGGTCTATTTCGTTCCTTTATTATGACACCAGCTTTATCTGGCTCGTGGTTGCCTACGCGTTTTATCCATATTTCATCTCGACGGAGAAGGATATCCGGCTCATTCTGTTTTCGCTTTTTGTTTCAATGCAAATTTTCGGTCTCGCGGTGCTACCCACGCTGGCCACCGGTGAGTTTTACCGGGGGCAGATTCGGCTGGACCCGAACTTTTCGTCGATGGCGCTGACCTTCTGCGTGATCTCCGCTCTGGCCTTGCTGTTGCAGTATAAAGAACTGCTCGGCCGTTTCCTGAAGGCGGGGCTGATTGCCGGTATCGTCTTTGATGTGTTTATCCTCAGCTTTTTTGCCTCACGGACGGCGTTTTTCGGCTTAGCGATTATCTTTCTGTTCTTTATGGTCTTGAATATGAACAAACCGGGGACGATCGTCCTTTCCGCGGCGGCGGTGGTGGCCGGATTCTTCTATTTTGAGGGCCGGGGCCTTTTCGACACGGTTTTCAAGCGGTTCTCGGCGATGGATGTTAACCGTTTCGGCGGCAGAACCGGCATCTGGAAGGGGTTGCTTGTCTCCATCCGCCAATTTAACGCATTCCGCCTTATTTTCGGTAACGGTTATTTGACAACCGGGTTTTTTGGTGCCGGCAGCGGCGGCCAGGCGCACAACGCGTACCTGAGCATATTTATCGGCTTCGGAGCCATCGGCCTGATCATTTTTTTGATTTACCAGGTAAGTTCGACCGTCAGCATCGTCAAAAGAGGTTTTGTTCCGTTTTTACTGCTTGTGCTCAACATGCTTATTTATAACTTTTCTCTGGAACCGTATATACTCAGTGAAGGCGTTCTTTTCCTGGTCTTGCTCGGCGCGATGGGCGCCGTCACGCTGGAACGTGAAGAAGTGCCTCCCTTAAATCCTTTTTTAAATAAGAGAAAAAATCAATGAAAAATATATTGATTGTTTATTCCAAAATGGTCATCGGGGGCAGCACGACGAGCCTTCTGTCGCTTCTGCGCGCGTTTGATTTTAGCCGTTATGAAGTGGATCTGCTGCTGTTCAGCCATCAAGGCGAATTGCAGCATATGATCCCCCCCGAGGTAAATCTGCTGCCGCCGGCCTCGGTGAACATCGGGTGGATTAAAAAAGCGCTTTCCCCTTTCTTTCTATGGTCTCTGGTTAATCTTAAGGTGAACGGAAAAAAATCCAAATACGGCTATAACCAGGTGATGGCGTATGCCGACGCCAAAAAACGCTCCGTGAAACTGAAAAAGGTTTATGACGCGGCCATCGGCTTCATGGAGTTTTGGCCGGATGCGTATGTGGCTGAAACGGCGAGGGCAAAGAAAAAAATCGCCTGGATACACCCCGCGTATAGAGATACGGGGCTTTATCCGGAATTCGACAGGAAAGCCTTCGCGAAGTTTGACACTATTGTGACCGTTTCGGAAAAATGCAGAGACAGCTTCCTGGAATGTTTTCCGGAGTACGCCGCGAAAACGGTATTTATCGAAAACATTCTGACAACCGATTATGTGCGCAGTTTAGGCGAGCATACTCCCGCGTTTCACTTAAGCGGAGAAGGTGTTAAGTTTTTGACAGTATGCCGGCTTACGAACGCAAGCAAGGGGCTCGACCGCGGCGTTGAGGTGTTTTCCCGATTAAAGCGGGAGGGATACCGGTTTCACTGGTACATCGTCGGCGACGGTCCGGACAGAGAAGCTCTTAACGAGCAGATACAAAGCGAAAACTGTTCCGATTGTGTTTCTCTCCTTGGTTCCACGCAAGCTCCATACCCGGTCATAAAGCAAGCCGATGTGTTCCTCCTGCCGTCGCGCTATGAAGGCAAACCGATGGTTGTCACAGAAGCGCAAATGCTCGGAGTGCCCGTTATCGTCACAGAGTATTCATCGGCGCGCGAACAGGTCAGAGACGGGATTGACGGCCTTGTCACGGCGAACGACGACGAGGCGATTTACAACGGACTAAAGACTATCCTTGACAACCCCGGAATGCTGGCGGTTTATCAAAAAAACCTGTCCGAAACGGATAAAAGCAACACCGGTGAAATCAACAAGATTTACGAAATCATCGATGGTATAAAAACGAAAGAAACACAACACAACAAGCCGGAAACGGGGGACATGGACAATGTTTAAAGGCAAAACGTTACTGATTACGGGCGGAACCGGCAGCTTTGGCAACGCGGTGATGAAACGGTTCCTTGACACGGATATCGCGGAAATCCGCATTTTTTCGCGCGACGAGAAAAAGCAGGACGAAATGCGCCATCTCTACAACAACGACAAAATCAAATACTATATCGGGGATGTCCGCGACCTGCCGTCGATTAATAACGCGATGTACGGCGTCGACTATATCTTCCACGCCGCCGCGCTTAAGCAGGTGCCGTCCTGTGAGTTCTTCCCGCTTGAGGCGGTCAAAACCAATGTTCTCGGCACCGACAATGTGCTGACGGCGGCGATTGACGGCAGCGTGAAAAAAGTCATCTGCCTGTCGACGGATAAGGCCGCCTACCCGATAAACGCGATGGGCATTTCCAAAGCGATGATGGAAAAGGTGTTTGTCGCGAAATCCAAGACGGTCGACCCCGAAAAGACTCTGATATGCGGCACGCGCTACGGCAATGTGATGGCGTCGAGGGGCTCCGTTATTCCGTTGTTTGTCGACCAGATTAAAAACGGGCAGCCCCTAACCGTGACCGACCCGAACATGACGCGCTTTCTTATGAGCCTTGAGGAAGCCGTCGAGCTTGTCGTGTTCGCGTTTCAAAACGCCGAAGCGGGGGACATCATGGTTCAAAAATCACCGGCTTCCACCGTCGGCGATTTGGCACTGGCGGTCAAAGAGCTGTTCCGCGCCGGCAATGACATAAAGATCATTGGCACCCGCCACGGCGAGAAGCGGTATGAAACGCTCCTGACCAAAGAGGAGTATATTGTCGCGTTGGATATGGGCGGTTTCTTCCGGGTGCCGGCGGACAAGCGGGATTTAAACTACGACAAATATTTCGCCGAAGGCAACCAAAGGCTGTCCGGTGAAGAGGAATACAACTCCCACAACACGCAAAGGTTGAATGTCGGGCAAATCAAAGAGAAGCTGCTGGAACTCGACTATATTCAAAACGAGCTGAAAGGGTGGAACGCCGGATGACAATACTTGTAACCGGGGCAAAAGGCTTTGTCGGCCGGAACCTTGTCACACAACTGAAACAGGACACTCGGCAGGATGTTTTGGAATACGACCTCGACGCCGCGCCGGAGGCTCTCGACGAGTATTGCCGCCGGGCCGAGTTTGTTTTTCACCTTGCGGGCGTCAACCGCCCGAAAGAGCCGGAAGAATTCATGCGCGGCAATTTCGGCTTCACCTCGTCGCTTCTTGAAACGCTGAAAAAACACGGGAACGCATGCCCTGTCTTAATCACCTCTTCCACCCAAGCCGCCTTCGACAATCCGTACGGCAAAAGCAAAAAGGCCGGGGAGGATTTGCTGTTTGGCTACGGCCGCGAAACCGGCGCGAAAACGCTGGTTTACCGCCTGCCGAATGTCTTCGGCAAATGGTGCCGGCCCAATTACAACAGCGCGGTCGCGACATTCTGCCACAATATCGCCAACGGCCTGCCTATCACTGTCAACGACCGGAATGTCGTCATGAACCTCGTCTACATAGACGACGTCGTCGGCGAGTTTATCAAAGCGTTGAACGGCGATGAGAACCGGACGGGCGATTTTTGCGAAATCCCGACGGTTCATACGGTCACGCTCGGAAGAATAGCGGACCTCATCGAGTCGTTTAAAGAGAGCCGGAATAATCTCCGGGTGCCCGATGTCGCCGACGCGTTTGAAAAAAAGCTTTTCAGCACCTATTTGAGTTACCTGCCTGCGGACGGTTTTTCTTATCCGCTGAAAATGAATGTCGACGACCGAGGCTCTTTTACCGAAATCATCAAAACCCCCGACCGGGGCCAGTTTTCCGTCAACATCGCCAAACCCGGTATCACGAAAGGCAACCACTGGCACCTTACCAAAGTTGAAAAGTTCCTTGTCGTCAGCGGCCGCGGCCTCATCCGGTTCCGCCGAATCGACACGAATGAAATCATCGAATACAAGGTCAGCGGCGTCAAAATGGAAGTCGTCGATATCCCGCCGGGCTATACGCACAACATTATCAACGCCGGCGACACCGATTTGGTGACCTTTATGTGGGCGAACGAAGCCTTTGACCCGGCAAATCCGGATACCTTCTTTTTACCGGTATGATTCATCCGAATTCTGTTACTACAGCGTGTTTGGAGGTAAGCATGAACAAATTGAAACTTGCGACCATCATCGGGACAAGGCCTGAGATTATCCGCTTGTCTGAAGTGATTAAAAAGTGCGATGTCTACTTTGACCATATGTTGGTGCACACCGGCCAGAACTGGGATTATCGCCTCAATAAGATATTCTTTGAGGATTTGGGGCTTCGCGACCCGGACCGTTACCTTGAAGCGGTCGGCGGCGATTTGGGCGAGACCATCGGCAACATCATCGCGAAAAGTTACAAACTGCTGGCCGAAACCATGCCCGACGCGGTACTTATCCTGGGCGACACGAATTCCGCGCTGTCCGCCATAGCCGCCAAACGGCTGAAAATCCCCGTTTTTCACATGGAAGCCGGCAACCGCTGTTTTGACGAAAACCTGCCGGAAGAAACCAACCGGCGCATCGTCGACCACATCGCGGATGTCAATTTGTGCTACAGCGAGCACGCGCGAAGATACCTTAACAGCGAAGGCGTCGCGAAGGAGAGGACCTATGTCACCGGTTCCCCGATGGCCGAAGTGCTCACGGCGAACATCGAAAAGATAAAGAACAGCCGGGTTTTGAAAACCCTGGGCCTTGAGAAAGGCCGCTATATTTTGCTTTCGGCCCACAGGGAAGAAAACATCGACATTGAAAACAACTTTCTGGCGCTGATGAACGCCGTCAACGCCATGGCGGAAACCTACGGCATGCCCATTATTTACAGCACCCACCCGAGAAGCGCGAAATTCATCAAACTCAGGGACTTTCGGTTTCATCCGCTCGTCTGCAGCCTGGAGCCGTTCGGCTTTTCCGATTACAACTGCCTGCAGATGAACGCCTTTTGCGTTGTTTCCGACAGCGGCACCATTCCCGAAGAGGCCTCATATTTCAAGTTCCCCGCCGTTTCCGTGCGGACAAGCACCGAGCGCCCGGAATCGCTCGACAAAGGCAACTTCATCATCGGCAGCATTACATCCGAACAGGTGCTGCAGGCTGTGGATTTGGCCGTCGCGATGCACGGCAACGGAGACACCGGCCTGACCGTTCCGGATTATGCTGACGAAAACGTAAGCGTCAAAGTGGTTAAGATAATTCAAAGCTATACCGGTATCGTTAACAGAATGGTTTGGAGAAAGTAAAATGCCGTTATCGGGCAGGCAAACGAAAAAACATCTTGCAATAAAGGCGTTGCGTGTGTACAATTATAATGTTATACCGTTTCACTGTAACGGAATACTGACAGCAGAGGTAGTTTATGGACATTAGAAGAATTATCGCCTTATTGATGAAAAACTGGCTGCTCATAGCCGTTTTAACCGTGATCGGCGGTATCGCGCTGTATGTTTACAGCAGTATAGGTATGACGGAAATATATCAGGCCCAGGCGACGATGATCGTCAACAAAAGCCAGTATCAGGTCTCCGAACAGAACCAGTACAGTTACAACGACATACTGCTGACGCAAAAGTTGGTGAAATCCTATGGCATCATCATGACCAGTGACACCAATGTGCAGCTGGTCAGGGATGAACTCGAGGCAAAAGGCCGGCTGAAGGGGAATGTCAGCGTCGCCGAGCTCAAGTCGTACATCAGTGTCGCCGGCATCGGTGAAACCGAGGTCCTGCGTATAACCGTTCAGCATAAGGACCCGGAATTCGCCATGGATGTCGCCAACGCGATATTGGAAGTTTCCCCCGAAACGATTATTCGTATCATCAAAGCCGGCAGCGCGGAAGTTATTGATACCGCCAAGATGCCGGGAAGTCCGGTGAAACCGGTGGTCTGGCAGTTCGGCCTGCTTGGGGTTATGCTCGGCCTGATAGCTTCCCTTATCATCGTCTTTATTAAAGATTTCTTCGACAACACCTTTAAGACCGAAGAAGATATCCGCAACGGCCTCGACCTTCCGGTCATAACCAGCCTGCCGGAGCTTCAAACCGGCAAAGCCGTCAACCTTGTCGACGACGCGCCGTTCGATTACAAAGAAGCGTTTAAGGTTTTGCGGACTAAAATTCAATACGCGGGCATCGGCGGCAAGACAAAAAAGATTTGCGTAACGAGCTCCGGCCCGTTTGAAGGCAAGACGACCATTTCGGTCAACCTCGCCATCACCATCGCCGAAACCGGGGCGAAGGTTCTGCTCATTGACGGTGACCTGAGAAAACCGAAAATCCATAAAATGCTTTCGCTCCCCGAAACGCCAGGCCTCACAACTGTTCTCGCCGGCGAGGATGAGTTCCGTTTTGTCGTCAACAACATCGAGAACCACGACACGCTCGATGTCGTCACCTGCGGCGCCATACCCAAAAACCCCGCGGAACTCCTCGGTTCCCAGCAGATGGCCGACTTTATCGACAGCGTCTCGGATTCCTACGATTACATTATTTTTGATACGTCTCCCGTCGGCCTCGTCGCCGACACGGCGGTCCTGTCGAAATATTTGGACGGCATCATTTGGGTTGTCAGTTACGGCAGAACCGTCATCGAGTCTGCCCAGTTCGCCAAACAGACCCTTGACAGCGTTGACGCGAAAATACTCGGTACTGTGTTCAACAGCGTCAAGTCCGACAGCTACGGCAACCGGACATATTACCGGAAATACGGTTATAAATACGGCTACAAGCGCCGCGGCTACGGCTACAAATACGGCTACGGCAGCAAAGGCTACGGCTACGGCGGCTACGGCAAGGGCTACGGCTACGGTTACGGCAAGAGCGGCGACGAAAGCAAAAGGAAATAACGCAAAAAAATCCAATCGGGATACCCGCCGCGGCGGGTATCTTTTTTATAACAAAATTACGATACTAAAAAAATTGAGAAAAAAAACAGCAAAATTTCCTATTTTTAAACATACTTGAAAAGCCGCCGTATATTATAGAATTGGTTACAAGTGTACCTATGCAAATTATGATAAAACAGAAAGCTCCGGAGGGTTTTTATGTCCATAAAAAAACGAGTCACCGGTCTGGTTTTGGCGCTGGCTTTGCTTGCGTCAATATTGCCCTTATCGAACATCATCTCGTTCGCGTCGTTCACGGGCGCGTTGCAGTTTGACCAAAACGGAAAGTTCACCGTGATGCAGGTGGCGGATATACAGGACGACCAAAGCGTCGAATCGCGTGTTATTCAAGTTCTGACGAAGGCAATACAGCGCTACAGCCCCGACCTTGTCGTGTTCACCGGCGACAATGTCATTGAAACAATCAGTTCCAATGCCAACTTTCGAAGTTCGGTCAACGGCTTTCTCGCCCCCTTGCTGAACACAAACACAAAATTCGCCGTCACGTTCGGCAACCACGATGACGAAGGCTCCGGAGCCCCAAGCAAAACGGACCAATACAATTATTACAAATCGGTCGGCGGCAATAATTTCGTCGACCACGACGTCGCAGCCCTCAGCGGTGTCGGCAGCGGCGCTATTCCGATTTATCCGTATGGCCAGACTTCCGGAACACCGGCGTTTCAGGTTTATGTGATGGACTCCGGCAGCGACCCGTCCTCCGGCTCGTACGACTGCTGTTATACAAACCAGATTGACTATTACATACAGCGCAGCCAAACCTATCCCGACGTTCCGTCTCTGTGGTTCCAGCACGTTATCGTTCCGGATATCTATACCAGAACGATGACGACATCGACGACCGGCGTATCATTTACCGGCAAAGGTTCTCCCTTCAGCGGCAATTCCTGGTCGCTTGACCCGGCAAAAATCAATTGGGCCCGCAGTTCATCCACTGTGTTATCGGACATATATTGCGAGGCGCCTTGTCCCCCAAACCAGTCCTTGTACGAATCGGCCGCTCACCGGTCATCCTCAACCTACGGCAGCAAGACCCTTTATGAATCCTGGGTGGCTTACGGCAATTTATTGGGCGCGTATTTCGGCCACGACCACCTCAACGAGTTTGTCATGACGACGAGCGACGGCATCGATCTTGGCTACGGCGAATCCACGGGGCTTTACAGCACCCTCGGCCTTATTGATTATAACGACGACAACCCCGGCGTGAGCATCTACACGCTTGACGCCGGCGGTACCTACGCATCCGAGTTTGTTGACGAAAGCGACCTCAACGCGCCGCCCGTTGATCCGTCCATCCCATCCGGCCAGTGGAGGGTTTACGCCGCCACCACGGACAATGGCACGGAATACGGCGTTGATAACGGAACCTATGACAATGTGTACCTTCGGATTTATTCGGGGGATAACGCCACGGGAACGATGCTGTACCAGTCGGCACCTTTGGTCGGCGTGAACACGGGAGGGGCCAACGGCAACATAACGCCGATTGTGCCGACGACCAATCAAATACGAAGTTTGCAGATTATTCTGCCTTCGGGGGATGACCAATGGGGCTGCGCGCAGGTGCAGGTGTTTTACACGCCGGCCGGCGGAACCGAACAGCTTATCTGGAATTTTGACCCCGATGAAAAAAGCTTTGATTCCGGAACCTCGGTTACGCAAAATGTGAGTTGGTTCCAGACAAACAACCATACCATCACCTTTAACGGAAACGGAGCGACCGGCGGCTCCACGGAAGGCATGAACCTTGTTTGGGGAACCTCCGACACATTGACGCCCAACGGTTTTTACAAGACCGGCTATAAATTTGCCGGCTGGGCAACGTCATCGAGCGGCGCGGTCGCGTACGCGAACGAAGCAACCTACACCATGGGAACAAGCAATGTGACGCTCTACGCGAAGTGGACACCGAATACCTATACTGTCATGTATGACGGCAACGACGCGGTTGGCGGAACGACCGCGAGTTCATCGCATACATACGATACGGCAAAAGCGCTGACCGCCAACGGCTTTTATAAAACAGGGTATTCGTTTGCGGGCTGGGCGGTGTCCTCGGCAGGCCCCGCCGTTTACACCAACGGCCAAAGCGTAACCAACCTGACGGCCACGGACGGCGTAACCGTCACGCTCTATGCCAAGTGGACCCCCAACAACTATACGGTCATTTACGGCGGCAACGGGAGCACAGGCGGAACAACGGCCAATTCGCTGCACACATATGATTTGGCCTCTAATCTGACATTAAACGGCTTTACCAGAACAGGTCATAGCTTTTTGGGCTGGTCTACTGTTCAAAGCGCCTCATCGCCAAGCTATACGAACGGCCAGAGCGTCCAGAACCTGACGACCGCGCCTGGCGGTACCGTGAACTTCTACGCGGTTTGGTCGGTGAACACCTATCAAATCACGTTCGACGCCAGCGGCGGCACGGGCGGTTACTCCGCACCGATGCTTTACGGCGCGGCGCTGTCCGCTCCGGCGGTCACAAAAACCGGTTGCACGCTGACCGGTTGGCAACCGGCGGTTCCCTCATCCGTGGGGGCGGCCAACGCCACATATACGGCGCAGTGGTCTGTCAACAGCTACACGGTGTCGTTTAACGGCAACGGTGGAACGGGTTCGCCGTCGAGTGTCACGCAGGCATACGGCTCGACTGTAACCCTGCCAATGGGCTTTGCAAAGACCGGCTACACTCTTTTGGGCTGGAACACGACGGCCGGCGCCACGACGGCGCTGAGCAGCTATACCGTTCCGCTCGGAGATTCCACGCTGTACGCGATTTATGTGATTAACCAGTACACGGTCAGTTTTGACGCCAACGGCGGCACGGGCTTCACCCCGCCGGTGACACAGCCTTACGGAACTTCCGTCGCTTTGCCGACGACGGGCTTCTCGAAGACCGGGTACACTTTCCTCGGCTGGAACACGACGGCTTACGCGACAACCGCCCTGACCGAATGCACGGTGCCCGACGGCAATGTAACTCTGTACGCTATATATGAAGCCGATGACTACACGATAACGTTTGATGCCAATGGCGGCACGGCTGTCAACCCGATAACCGGCGAATACGGCAACGCGGTTTCCGAACCGGCCGCCCCCGCGAAGACAGGTTATACGTTTAACGGTTGGTATGCCGACCCCGGCCTGCTGACTCCCGTCGCCTGGCCTTATACCATCGGCGCGTCAAACTCCACTTTCTATGCCAAATGGACGGCGAACACCTACACGGTCAGTTATGACGCGAATAACGGCGACGCGGGCAATACACCGGCCTCGTCCCACACATACGGCATCGCCGCCAACCTGACAACCAACGGCTTCACAAAGACCGGCCACAGCTTCCTCGGCTGGTCAACGGCAGCCGGCGGACCGGCGGAATACAGCGACAACCAAAGTGTGCTGAACCTGACGCCGGTCAACAACGCGATGGTGACATTTTATGCCGTTTGGGCGGTCAACCAATACACGGTCACTTTTGACGCGAACGGCGGAACGGGAAGCGCCTCTCCGGTTACGCTCGGCTACGGTGCGCCGGTCGTTCTTCCCCAAACGGGATTCGGCAAAACCGGCCACAGCCTGGCCGGCTGGAACACAAGCCCCGAAGCTTCGGTTGCTTTAAACGCCTACGATGTTCCGGATTATGATTCGGTTTTATATGCGGTTTACACACCCAATCAATATACGATCGGTTTCGACGCCAACGGCGGAACGGGTTCGGTTTCACCGGTAACGCAACTTTTCGGCTCGCCGGTAGCGCTGCCGACGGAGGGCTTCGCAAAAACGGGCTATACATTTATCGGTTGGAATACCGTGCCCGGCGCTGCCGAAGCGTTGAGCGGTTTTTCGGTACCGGCGGCGGACACGACGCTCTACGCCGTGTATACCATCAATCAATATACCGTCAGCTTTGACGCGAACGGCGGAACGGGCTCGGCCGCGCCGGTCACGCAAAACTTCGGCACGGCGGTTTCTCTGCCCGCCGCGGGCTTCGCCAAGACGGGCTATACCTTCATCGGGTGGAACACCGAGCCCGGCGCTGCGCAGGCGTTAAGCGGATACACCATGCCCGCTCAAAACGAAACGCTTTACGCGGTTTATGCCATCACACAAAACACGGTCAGTTTTGACGCGAACGGCGGCGAAGGCTACGCGCCCGTTGTTTCGCTCGATTACGGCTCGCCCGTCGAGCTGCCGGCAACCGGTTTCAGCAAAACCGGCCACACCTTTATCGGGTGGAACACCGATCCCGCTGCCGTCACCGCCATTGCAAGCTACACCGTTCCGGAAGGGGACAGTGTCCTTTACGCGATTTACACCATCAATCAATACACCGTTACCTTCAACGCCAACGGCGGCTCGGGCCCGGTTCTTCAGGTAACGCAGGATTACGGCACGGCGGTCGAACTGCCCGCGTTGGGCTACGCGAAGGAGGGGTATACATTCCTCGGCTGGAACACCGATCCCGGCGCGACGGCAACACTTGGCTCTTTCAGCGTACCGGCGGAGGACACGGCGCTTTACGCGGTGTACGCAATCGCCGCTTACACCATCACCTTTGACGCCAACGGCGGCGAGGGCGGCGCAAGCGCTCTGATGACATACGGCGAGCCTCTGGCCGCGCCGGAAGTCACAAGAGCCGGCTACACCTTCACCGGCTGGCTGCCCGCGGTGCCGGCAACCGTACCGGCAGGAAACGCGACATACACCGCTCAATGGAGCCAAAATGTGGTTGACCTTGCCGTCGGACTTGAGAAAACCGAAAGCGGCTTCAAGGTGAACATAACCGGCCAGAACGAAAGCCACAGGTACCAGATCTGGAGCTGGCAGAAAGTGACGGGCGACCTCGTCCTCGATGAGGAATCGAATGTGCCGGCGAACCAGTGGATCTTATCGAAGGCCTACACACCCGTCAGCGGCGCGGTGGCGGAACCCGACGGCAGCATCAGCTTCAACATAGAGCCGTTTACATCGCCCGACAGCACTTACACCATCGCGGTGAGAATCATCGACGAAGACAACGCGTTTGTCGTGGAGTTAAGAGACAGTTTCACGCCCGCGGAAGTGCAGGAAGTAAAGATAACGAAAGTGCTCGTCGACGGCGAATACTGTAAGGGCGAAGCGATAAAAGAAATAACAGCGGAAGCCTCCGTTCTCATTGAAGCGGTGGGCAACGGCCTGGAAAACACCGTTTACACCGCGGAGATAAAAGAGACGGCCGAGGTGTTGACCGCCGTCAACACCAACGAGTTCGTGTGGGATGTTTCGGCCCTGATGCCCGGCAGGTACACGGTTGCGCTTGAGGCGTCCAACGGCGTGTCTTCCGACACGCGCAGCATCGCCATCCGGCTTTACGCGGTGGACGCGGGCGTACAATACGGAATTATTGACGACATGGGCATAGAGGCAAACGCGCAGGCGGGGCTGCCGGCGGCGGCGGAAATAACACCCGCGTTTGCCAACGGTGAGTTTGTGTATAAAATCCGTGAGCCGGGCGGAAGTTTTCTGTTTGAGTCCGCGAAATTCACACAAACGGGCGTTCCGATTACCCATGAATTCACGCAGTACGGCATATACGATGTCTATGGCTATGTCAACCGGTCGGCCGCGGATATCGAAGGCGCGTATGACGACGGCGTCATCAAGACGATAAAGATAGCGAGAAGCGGCGTCGCGAGCTCCTATATGAACCTGACCGCGTCACCGTCGGTGAACGACCCGATTGACAAGGGGACGCCCGTTTTGTTCACGGCGCAGGCGCACATCGGCGGTATCGGCGGCACGGCGGTGCAGTATTCGTTCTGGCGTCACGACGCGAGGGGCTACGCGCTTGTGAGGGACTGGAGCGCGGACAACACGCTGAACTGGACGCCGGCTCGTATCGGCAACTATACGATTGAGGCCAGGGCAAAGGGCGCGGACGCCGGGTCCTACGAGGCAATCGCCCGCGTCAATGTCACTGTCACGGATGATATTGAGCAAATCGCGCGGGATGTGACCATCGGCATCAACGAAGTGTATCTCAACGCGAACGCGAGGGCGAGGATACCCATAGCGATACGGGCGTCGGCCGTCAGTTCCAACTCGGAGGACCTGCTGTACAAATTCTATACCTACGACGATTCGATGCGGGTCATTATGCTGCAAAACTATTCCGCGAACCAGGAGTGCATTTGGACACCTCGCAAAGCGGGGGACTACGAAATCCATGTTCTGGTCAAAAACAAAGCCTCTTTCGGCAAATGTGACGCCGAAGCGGCGTTTAATGTAGCGGTGGATTTACATTCATACTTCGCCGGGCCGTTCAGAGTAAAACTCGAACGGCCCGGTTTGTTTTTTTGTAAAAAAAATACAATAATTCTAAATATGTGATAACAATAAGAAAAATACATTATATAATAAAATAAATATATCCAAAAATTTCAAGCAGAAGGCTATAAATTTGTGTTTGATTATGCATGGAGGGCAGAATTATGAGTAACAAAAAACGCGTTTTAAGCTTGTTTTTGGTTTTAATGATCGCCGCGACAGCGGTGCCGTGGTCTTGCGTGACAGTATCTTCCTCTTACAACGGCGTGCTGCAATTCGACACGCAGGGCAAGTTTACGGTCATGCAGGTAACGGACATTCAGGATGATGAAAGCGTGGCGACCGGAACAATCGAATTGCTCAACCGGGCGCTTGCGCGCTACTCGCCCGATTTGGTCGTGCTCACCGGCGACAATGTCAGCGGAAACACATCAAAAAGTGAGTTTCTGCAATCTCTCGACCAATTCCTCGCCCCCTTTAACAACACTGGCACAAAGTTCGCCGTCACATTCGGCAACCATGATGACGAGGGCAATCTGGTTATCAGCCCGTATTCAAAAACCGAACAGTACAACTACTATAGGTCAAAGGGCGGCGACAACTTTATCGACCACGACGTGGAAGCCCTCGACGGCGTCGGCAACGGCTCGATACCAATCTATCCAAACGGCCAGACAAGCGGGACGCCCGCGTTTCAAGTCTTTTTGATGGACTCGGGAACTTACGAGGACAACGGTTACAGCCATCCGGCGACAAACCAGATTGATTACTACATAACAACCAATCCGTCGGTTCCCTCCCTCTGGTTCCAACACATCTGCGTGCCGGAGACATATGACCTGCTGACACAGGTGCCGGCCGGAACCCCGTATTCTTTTACGGGCAGCTCAAATCCCTGGAACGGTTTTACTTACGCGCTGAACTCCTCGCTGATTGACTGGGAATCCTCCGGAGGGACGACTCCACCGCAGGTTTTCAAAGAACCGCCATGCCCGCCCGACCTGTCTACATACCAAAAAGCGAGCCACCGGTCTTCTCCCGCTTACGGAAGTAAAACGCTGTATGAGAGCTGGCGCGATTACGGCGAGTTGAAAGGCGCCTTTTTCGGGCATGACCATAAAAACAGTTTTGTCGGTACCACCGCGGACGGCGTTACACTCGGCTACTGCAAAGCCGCGACGCTCAACTCTTATAACGACGGAGACCCCGGCGTCCGCGTTTTTGAAATCGACGACGGCGGAACCTATACGACGAAATCCGTCACACTCTCCGGGCTGATGAAAGAAGAAGGCGTTTTCAACACCGATGACGACATCGAAGGCACATTGAATGTGCCGCAGGTTATCTATGTCGGGGCGGCAGGCAACAGCATTTCCAAGCAGGAAGCCGGCAACACCATTCAGTTGCAAACCCTGAATTATACGACATGCGCCATGCGGGAGGCCGATCTCCTGATTGACTTCGACCTGCCCGGCGCGGCCAATGTTTCGCTTTCGGCGCAAGGCGGCGCGGTTTTAACGCAGACATCCGCCTCCAACCCGTACCAATGGAAAATTACGGGCGGAACGGGGACAGCCGGCTCGGTGATGAGCTATACCCTGACATACACGCTCGGCGGGAATACGCATACGCGCAAAGCGTATTCGTATATTGACAACATCATTTCTCCTGCCGGCTATATGGTCTATACGAGAAACTACAGGGGCGCCAGCAGCAACTCGGACTCTTACACCGATGTTAACTACACGCTGTCGGTCATCGGGGAGCAAAACGGGGTTTATAACATTTACGGCCGCTCACGTGAGCATACGGTGGACTATTACGAGGTCGCCACAAGCAGTTATACCCCTTACAATGAGCTTAACCCCGTTGACAAATACGGGTATTACAACTGGGCCGGTACAAGCGACAGCGCGTTTGTCGACAAGTCGGGCGACACCAACCACCTGTTTTACGGCATGAACTATTATTCGCCGAGCAGGGCGAGGCTCAGCTGCGACTGGACCAGAAATGTGGCCGCGGGCAAGTCGCCCGTCGCGACCGTTTATGTCGATACGAGCAGGGTCAACTCGATCAATGATTTGGGCATAACGCTTGCTTTTTACTCACACCGCGACACCCAGAACGACAATGTTATGCACATCGGCGTCGGCTTGAAACCGGGCGACGCCTCGTATTCCGCCGCGAACTGGAACACCGCTTATCAGGCGAATGAGGTTCGAACCTCCATCGGCAGCGGTGAGGTTACCCTTGGCAGAACAAGAGGGGCTATGCGCAACATCACCCTTGTCGGCAACAAACTGCCCACAACCGGTGACGGCTTGACGGTTATCCCGAGAGTTTGGGCGTTCAACGACGATTCGGGCGACAATTACAATTATACATACACGCCGGTTTATATGGAGTTTTTCACCTACTCCAAAGCGTTTCTTCGCGCGAAAGTCAATGAGGTGCGCCTGTCAAACATCGAGACCCAATACGCGTCGCATGTCGCTTTTCCGGCGTTTGAGGTCGCGTACCGGGAAGCCTTTAAGCAATTGTTCAAACAGAACACGACGCAGCCGGATATTGACGCGGCGCTGCAGGGCTTGGAAAACGCCATCGATCAGTTGTATTACCAGATGGACAACATTTCCGACAATTCGGCCGCGGCGGGCAATATAACCGTTCCCGAGGTGCTGTATGTCGGCGCCGCGGACAACAGCGCCGACAAGCAGGAGAAGGGAACAACCATTCAGACGCAAATGCTCAATTACGACACAAAAACCATGGCCGCCGCGAACCGCACGGTCACGTTTAACTTGCCGGGCGCTTCGGGCGTGTCTCTTTCGGCGGTCCGGTCGACAGGCACTCCGGTTACCGCGACACAAACCTCTTCGACAAATCCGTACTCTTGGGAAATCAGCGGAACGGCGGTGGAAGGGGAGTATATCCGCTACACCGTAACCTATACCTTGGGCGGCAGGCAATACACAGCATACGGCGCGAGCTACGTCGACCGGATCCCGACGCCATCGGGGTATTTTACGTTCACCAGAACAAGAAGAAACCTCGTCGACGCGGGCAACACCAAATATTGGGCCGAGAGTAAAACCGTTACCACTGTGACTGGTAAAGGCGTTTACGGCGGTTGGGGCAAATGGAGCTGCCCGGACAACGGCGGCAACGCCAATGGAGCCATTGGCTATTACCGGTACGCGAGCGGCACCGAGGACGCCGGCTTCGCCACCATGGTGACGACGGAGTCCGACATCGCCAACCAATACGGCCTTTTCTACTGGAGCCCGAGCCGATACAACACGGATAGCTGGGTCCAGGGGCTCGGCAATAACGATTCGCCTTATGACGACCCCGTCAACCGCCGCGCCGCGTCCCATGTGTATATCGACACCAGAAAAGCCTCCAACCTCAGCGCAATCAACATGAAACTCAACATATGGCAGCACAGCGGACACACTTACAACATGCCCGAATACTTCCGTTCCATCGGCATGTACAGCGGCGACGCGACATACAGCCTATGGGGGACCGGCACGGTGCCGAATACCGCGGGTTGGTCATACGCGCTGGCCAGCGGCTCGCCGACCATGGCCTATCGTGGCGAGTACGCGAACTATCAGTTTTCCGGCGCGGTGCCGGCCGACGGCTCCACATACACGCTGGCGCTTCAAATGTATTCCGAATCCTATGAGAATAATCGCCGTGCCTCCACATATACGGGTTATCGGCTGCACTTCCATGTTTTTGACACCACGGCTTTGAACAGCCTTGTTCAGGAAGAACTGGCCATGTTCCGGCAGCTCAGCGATGGTTACAGCAACGCGAACGGCAAGTGGACGGCTTATGTCAACGCGCTGGTGGCCGCTATGGCGGAGCTTAACCGGCCGAATACCTCGGCGACGGAAGTCGAAACGGTAAGAGCCAACTTGTTGACGGCCATCTCCCAGTTGGAGTACGCGCCGGCGGATTATACCGCGGTCAACAACGCCATCGCCGCCGCGAGAGTCATCCATACCGGTCTGACCTATTACCGGGCTAACAACATCAATGACCCGGCGTATTATAATCCGTCAAGCACGACCGTCGGGGACGGGGTCTATGTGCCCGAGGCGTTCATCGGCAATGCCAATGAACTCATGAACGCGATCAGCTCCGTGGTATTCGGGCTGGATATCCGATACCAGAGCGCCATCAACGCTTACGCCGCCACCATTATGAACGAGTGGCAGTCTTTAAACCTTCGGAACGCCGACTATACGCAGGTCAATCAGAACATGAGTTACACGGACGGAGCAACGATTCTCGCGCCGCCGTTCTATGTCGCCACGCACGCCGGTCGCTGGCTAACGAGGGAGTATTATACCTCCGCGACGCTTGCCGCCTGGGACGCCGCTTGCGCGGCGGTCGTTTACGGCCTTAAAATACCCAGCCAGGGAACGGTCGACACCTACGCGTCTTCCCTGCTTACCGCCTATCAGGCCTTAAGGGTTAAGTCCGACATCAGCTACACAGTCGAGTATAAAAGCGGCGGAGTGAGCATCGCCGCGGATAAGGTGGTCGGTGGCAACTTGGCGGGAACCAAGGTTATTGAATCTTATCTTTCGATACCCGGCTATACCTATATACCCGAGACCGGAGACGAAGAAGGCAAACGGAGTATGCTGCTGGCACTCACCGGCAATGTCATGACCTTTCATTACTCTGTGAACACCGACGTCGCTTACAGGGTAGAGCATTACCGTCAAACACCGGCACTGAATGACTATGCGCTGTTTGAAACCGAAAACTATACGGGTACGACGGGTTCTTTTGTATCCGCCGCACCGAAAGCGTATACCGGGTTTACATATAATCCGGGCATCAGCGGCACCGTGACAAGCGGAGTTATCGCCGGAGACGGCAGCTTGGTGTTGAAACTCTATTATTTACGCAACAGCTATACGCTGACCCTGAACCCTCAGGGCGGTACGGTCGCGCCTTCGACCATGACAATCACTTATGGCACACCCTACGGCAATCTGCCGACACCGGTCAAAGCCGGCTACACCTTCGGCGGGTGGTACACCGGCATCGGCGGAACGGGAACGCTGATTGAAAACACGACGACCGTTACGGTCACCGCCCCGCAGGCGCTTTACGCGAAATGGAACGCGAATAACTATACGGTTGTGTATGACGGTAACGGCAGCACACAGGGCAGCACCGCCAACTCCGCGCATGTATATGACCAGGCCGCCAATATAACCGGCAACGGCTACTCAAGAGCGGGGCACAGCTTCTTAGGCTGGTCGACGATCAAAACGGCAGCCTCGCCGGAATACAACGACGGCCAAAGCGTCATGAACCTGACAACGGCCCCGGGCGGAGTGGTTACCTTCTACGCCGTGTGGAGCGCGAATACCTATCAGCTTGTTTTCAACGCCAATGGCGCGGGCGGCACTATGGCGCCGCAAAGCATCGTGTTCGGCAAAACCGCCGCGCTCAACGCGAACACCTTCACCATTCCCGGCCATACTTTCCAGGGCTGGGCGACATCCCAGGCCAACGCGGACGCCGGAACCGTGTCTTACGCGGACGGCCAGAATTATACCATGAACACAACGGGTGCCGCCTTATACGCGGTTTTTGCCATCAACAGTTACTCAGTCACCTTTAACGCGAACGGCGGTACGGGTTCGGCGCCACCGGTCACACAAGACTACGGCACGGCGATTGCTTTGCCTTCAACGGGCTTTTCAAAGGAGGGGCACACCTTCATCGGGTGGAACACCTCGGCGTCGGCTTCGACGGCTTTCACGAACTTCACAATACCGGCGGGCAACACGGTGCTGTACGCCATTTACAGCGTCAATCAATACACCATAACCTTTGACGCCAACGGCGGCGACGGGGGCACAAGCGGTTTGATGGATTACGGGGTGTCTCTCATCCCTCCGGCCGTCACCCGCGCCGGTTATACATTTGCCGGCTGGTCGCCGATGGTCCCCGGCATTGTCCCGGCGCAGAACGCGACCTATACCGCGCAATGGATACTCAACAGTTATACAATCACCTTTGATCCCAACGGCGGCAATGGCGGAGCGACGATTTATGCCGCGTATGGTTCGCCTCTCAACGCGCCGGCGGTTGTCAGAAACGGGTACACCTTTGCCGGCTGGCTGCCGGAATTGCCGGCCACTGTCCCTCCGGCCAACACGACATATGTCGCGCAATGGACGGCCAACCAATACACCGTCACTTTTGACGCGAATGGCGGCGACGGGTACGCTCTGCCGATAACGCAGGCCTTCGAAACTGTTGTGACGCTGCCGACGGCAGGCTTCACAAAAACTGGCCACACATTCATCGGATGGAACACCGCGCCGGACGCGCACACAGCGATGGAAACCTTTGTTATGCCGGCTGCGGACACGGAGTTATACGCTGTATACCGGATTAACCAATACACGGTTACCTTCAACGCCAACGGCGGGAGCGGCTCGGCGGCGCCGATAACCGGGGATTTCGGCACCGTAGTCACCCTTCCCGGCGGGTTTACGAAGACGGGCTTCAATTTCCTCGGCTTCAGTAAAAATCCGGACGCTTCGGCGCCGGCTTACACTACCTCGTATACGATGGAAGCGGCCAATGTTACGCTTTACGCCGTCTGGGTAGCGTCGGACGCGGATTATTCCGCCGTCGTGGCGGCTATCACCCTTGCGCAGTCAGCGACGCTGCCCGCAAATGCCGCGCACGACCCGGATTATCTGCCCGGCGGGTCTTTGTACGAACCGGCTGAGTTTACCAACGGCGGTTACTACCCGCGAGCCATGTTCACCCCGGCGAGCCTCACGGCCATGGATAACGCCGTCAACGCCGTTGTCTGGGGGCTTGACAGCTCCCGGCAAAGCATGGTTGACAGTTTCGCCGCGGCAATTATGAGCCGGTACAACGACCTCGAGCTTGCCGTCGCCGACTATTCCCGGCTCAACTCGCTGATGGATACGGTTGACAATCTTGACAGAAACCTCTACACCTCCGACAGTCTGGATTATGTGGACCAAACAATGGGGTATGCTTACGATACGGTGGCCGCCCAATACAAGAAACCGGTCGAGGAGTGGGTAGAGGGCGTGGCGGATATTCTCGAAAGCGCCTTAGCGAGCCTGGTTTACAAACCCGCGGATTACACCATCGTCTACAACGCCTGGAACAGTAAACCCGCCAACCTCTATTCCGACTTCACTCCGGCGTCCGTGGCGGCTCTTGTCAGCTTCTATGAGCAGCAAATACAATGGAACCTGACACTTGAGAACGACGGCCAGCAGACGGTGAACGGTTACGCGGCAACGATATACGAACTCATCGGCGAACTCGAACTCAAGCCGGCCGATTACACCGCGGTTGACAACGCGCTCAAGTCAATACCCGACAATGACGGCGGCCAAATCGATTTGGATTACACCTATTTGTATTTGCTTTACTCCAACAGCTCGGTCGCCGACCTCGCGAGCGCCGTCAATACCGTTGTCCGCGGGAAGGATATAACGGAGCAATCCATTGTCAACGGTTACGCGGCCGGCATAACGGCGGCTGTCAACGCCCTGGTTCCGCTTTTGGCGGACTACTCGGCCTTGAGCGCGGTTCTTGAAATCGAACCGGAATGGCCGGACTCGTATTATACAGCCGCAAGTTTGACAGCCTACCAAAACGCTTGCGCGGCCGGGCAACTTCTGATTGAAGCGCACAACCTGGGTATCTTGCAGCAGCAGATTGTTGACGACGCGGTGGCGCTGATTCAAACAACCCTCTCAGCCTTAACACTCAAAGCGGTGACATACACCGTGAAGTATAGGGACACCGGCGGTAGCCTTCTGCTTGCCGATGAAACCTTCAACGCGACCGCGGCGGATTTGGTGACACGCAACGCGGTTCCGGTCACGGGGTATACGCCGTTGGACGAAAGCCTTCAAAGAAGACTGAGCGGAAGCAACAGCGAGAACATTTTCGTCTTTGTTTACAGCATCAACAGCTACACAATCAGTTTTGATTTAAACGGCGGAACAGGCACCGCGCCGGAGAGCCAACTCTGCGTTTTCGGCGCTTCGGCGGTTTTGCCCGCGCAGGGGGATTTCGGCAGGGAGCATTACGACTTCCTCGGCT
>Ga0209723_1000966_pt1 | contig 48634 bp, 48 predicted proteins | sample BiotimSIPDNA_2_FD_185750 | JGI IMG/M metagenome (GOLD analysis project Ga0209723, IMG submission 185750) | Anaerobic biogas reactor microbial communites from Washington, USA - Biogas_R2 time_0 SIP DNA (SPAdes) (version 2) | ecosystem: Engineered > Bioreactor > Anaerobic > Unclassified | place... | reverse complement strand
CAGAGGACTTTTCTTGTCTTTGAGCATTCCTTCGATTCGGAGTCGATCACGATACTTCAGATGTTTATTCTTCGTCCGTTTCAGGTTACAATGTTCGTGTCCCACGAGCTTTCTCCTTCGTGTTTGGGTTAGTCACTTAACATTGTATGTGAGATTGTCCGCGTGGGACATCTTTTTTATTTTCGCGTCACTTCATTTTACAATTCACCAGATTATCTTTTTTCATCAAAGCGTAGCTGAAGCCGGACAAATCGGTTTCGAATTTTGAATATTGTCTTTGTCGATATAATCGGGAAGGAAACCCCGGATTGTCAGGATTATTGTATATAATGATGCGCAATTTCTCCGTTTCGATACATTTCGGATACATTTCGGTCACGCCTTCAACCGCAACACTTTGATATAATAAAAACACGATAGGAGATGTTAAGGGCGTTGTTTCTCTCTTCTTTCATCACAATCGTTCAGAGGTTCAGACAGCTTGACAGTGACCGACTCATAATTGGAACCCTGACTCTCCTTGAAGCATCATCCATGCGGCTTGCCGCAAGAGAACGCCGGGCGATTCCCCGGCGTTCTTCATTTTCTAAATCGATTGAATTTATGCACATTTGTTATGAAATGTCTCTTCGAGAAATATGTGTGTTCAGCAATTCATAAAAAGCCTTATCTTGATCTTGTGTTCTCTTAGGAATTCGAGACCCTCTTCCCGTCATTCGCCTTTGCTTGCTTTTTTCATAACGAACACTTAAGAGCATATCGATATTGTCGTCTGTATACTGTTGCCCATTTTGATTGAAGACATATGCTTTTTTCGCCAAAGCCATCGCCGCTAATCCATAGTCCTGAGTAACAACAATGTCACCATTGCGAATATAGTTTGCAAGAGCAAAATCTGCGCTGTCAGCGCCCTGGTCAACAACAATTGTACTGGCTCCGATTTTATCGAACTCATGAGATGTATCACAAAACAGAACGCACGACATTTTATGCCTTTTCGCCAAAGAAATCGCAACATCCACAACGGGACAACCATCGGCATCAACCAGTATTCTTGGTTTGTTGTCATCGTCTGAGAACATATATCCGGTGTCCTCCCAGTATAGGAACCTCTAAATAATTACTTGGAAAAATCCTTAAAAGGATCCCTAATATCGTTAATATCTCCGCCAAGTTTTTGGATAACAGACATCGCCTCATAGAAAATATCTCGAGTCAGCGCGTGTTGATTACGGTCCAAATAATTCTTCAACAGTGTCACTGCACGAGAATCGCCATAATCTCCAAAGCAGAGCACGCCAATCAACTTGCGTTCGAGTTTCTTAAACGCGCTCCGAAGTGCTTGATATATAATCTCATCCGGCACTTGCGCCCCAATTTGCGAGAGTGCGACAACATAGTCTTCTTCTGCAGAATGGGCCGGGATATGGGATACTCCGTTAATTCTCATTAAGAGTGATGCAACTGCAGGTTCACCGATATCTTGGAGGAAAGACTGAATAATATCCGCTATATATTCATCAGGAGATATAAGCGTCCCATATCGCTCGAGCAAAGGCTCTACCGCCTCGTTTGCTCCGATTCTGCCAAGGACTTTTATCGCCGACATCGCCCCGGATATCGCCTCACGGGCATCCATCGTGTCCGCTGCCTTTTCGATGTGCCAATCCTCAGCCAATGCAATATCTAATAACCTGACGACAGCATTTTCTCCAAAGGATAAAAGTCGATTCAAAAGACCTTTCGGAACAACGTCATCACAGACTTCGGCTCCAATCATAAATGCATCGACACAATCCTCAACCGTTGCAAGCAATCCGAAATATTCGTTAGGGCTTCGCCCCTGAAGAATATCAATGGGTCGATCAAAATAGGCATCTGTTTTATCGTCGAGTGCTTTCTGGAAATAATCGTGATAATCTTTGGAATACAAATCAACATTTTGCGGTGCAGACGAAAGAATTCTTTCACTCTCCACTTCAATATAATTATTGTACGATTCATATATTTGACGGATTGCTTCTTTCATAGTCATATTAACCCTCTTATTTTTGTTTATTTTACTACTATACCCGAAGCCATTGTATCGAACAAGTTTTTGCTTTCGCAAGCTTTCAATCGCCCGGATAATAGCTGTCTCGAAAAACACAAGACGCCTCATATTTGAAGCACATCTCGAAAAAAAAAGCCCGAAGTAGCGCAGTTCGCGTACTTCGGGCTTCGGACTGGAGGCGCCACCCAGATTTGAACTGGGGAGTAAAGGTTTTGCAGACCCTTGCCTTACCACTTGGCTATGGCGCCATATGTCGACGAGTTAATCAACGGATTGAATAATATCATCAAACGCGAGTTGAAGTCAACCGAAAGACACCAAAAACATGCACTCATTACAAATCAAACATCCAAAATTCTTCGATATTTTGCTTTTCACGAAAAGCCCAAAACAATTACATCGACTTATTGTCTATGTTTTGACGATGAAGATCGCTAAAACTGAGATTCTGAGCGTCCAAGACCGCTTGTAAGGCTCGAATTTCTGAAGATCTTTTTATTCGTAGCGTTGTCGTCCTTTTCAATGGCTTAAAACTGTACACGTAATGACTAATACTTTGATGTTCCGGCATCTGCATGTTGACCTCAAGTACGACTTGATCCAATAACTTAGCGATCTCAGCCTCGTTGTTTTCGGCCTGCTTGAGAAAAGAGGCATCCACAACGAATTTCACGTTAATTGCTATTTCTCCGTTCGCTTCGACATCTCCAAATACGAAGGATTCCTTGATAATACTGTACTTTGAAATAATTAGCTCGGTTTGCTCCGGGTAAACCACCTGCTTATGTTTTGATCGAATGACCGAGTGGATATTGCCGATGATCCCGATTGTACCATCAGCGTAAATGCGCCCGATGTCTCCGGTATGAAACCAGTCATTCTCATCAATCGCCGATGCGGTCATCAATGCATCTTCAAAGTAACCCTTCATGACCATCGGACCCTTGACCAGTATTTCTCCGTCCTCGCCGTCGTTATCGTTGTCAATCGCAATTTTTACACCGGCTAAAGGAATGCCAACCGTTCCGGGCCGAAACAGCGCCTCAGTGCAAGCGGAGACAACCGAAGTGGTCTCCGTCATTCCGTAAACCTGATAAATACGAATGCCGACGCTGTCAAAAAAGCGGACAATTTCTGAATCAAGCGTTGCCGAACCACAAATAGCATAACGAAATCGACCGCCGAACGCTCTTTGCATGGGTATAAAGAGAAATTTTCTCACATCTATATTTGCATCAAGCAATCTTTTGCTCACTAGTCCCAATCGTCGTACCGCGCCACCGGTACCATTTCTTTCTATCGCCGCTCTGGCATTTTTGTAGAAATGCTCAAAAATTTGCGGAACACCGACAAGAAGGCTGATTCTATGTTCTATCATATTTTTCTGAATATGTTCCATACCATCTGAAATACATATGCATGCACCCGAATAGAGCCCGAAAAGCAAACTGCAAATATTTTCGAGCGCATGATGCATGGGCAGAACTGAAAGCAATCTGATTCCTGCCGAAAAATGAAACCCTCGAGAAATCGAACAAATATTAGCCGCGATATTTGCATGCGACAAAACCACGCCTTTTGTCGTTGTCGCCATGCCGGCCGTATAAATTATTACTGCCGCTTGCTCCGGATTGATAATTATTTCATCAAACGATACTGGCTCAGCCAGAGCGATTGGTTCTTGATTCTCTATCTCGAATATCGAACTTGGATATCTCCCCAGATCCAGAAGCGCATCAAAATGAAAATACGAGCCATTTGCTACTGTATTCTCAGAACTGCAAAAATCATTCAATTCGACATAATACTTAATCTGAGTATCTTGCGACGCACACTTTAACATCAGCGGCGCAAATTCCGGATCGAAAAAAACAGCAGAAACATCTGCACGATCCAATAGCACCATTAAATCCATATCCGAAAGCGTCGGATCAAGTGGTATCGAAGTTCCAACTCCGGTAATCACAGATAAATGCGTCAGAGCCCAGCGATAACTGTTCTTTCCAATAAGCGCAACTCGACAATCGGATAACCCGATTCTCAACATCGCTTCACCCAAAGCACAAATGTCTGAATCCAACTCGTGGTATGTGCACGATAAAATTCGCGAGTTTGGTGCACTTCTGTAGCGGAAAGCGCCCAGCCGACCGTATAAAGAAACGCTCTGAGCCAGCATTTCCTTCACATTCGAAAATAATCTCGAATTATAGTAACCTTTTCCTTCAACGATCTGCATCCATCTTCCCTCGCCTAACGTCTTCAACTATGGCAAAAAGACAATCCACATCCGTCGTATTACTTCTTATGACTGCCAATATCTACCTGCTATTTTATCCGGCAGATGATTATATAGTTCATCTGCTTGCGTGTATTGTTTTAGAACTCGAATGACCGAGTAATCCGGTATTGCGAAAAGCAAATTCAAGTCCGTCTCGCCTCGGGCAGGATCAACCGGATAAGCAATACATTCTTCCTCAATGCTAAACTCTGCCGAAATATTTCCGTTATTGCCTCGGGTGTCTAACCTAAACCACCTCCCGACCGATTCGGGACAAATTGCATTCAAAGCATGAAGAACCAACGGTGAATCTTCGTTTCTGTCTTGACGAAGATATTGATAACATACCGCTGCCGGAATGCCGTTAGCTCGCATTAGTGCAGCAAGCAAATGAGATTTTCCAAAGCATGTTCCGTGCTTTTTGGAGAGAACATCCGATGCTTTGATCGTGACTTCCGACTTGCCTGAATCAAAAGTGTATTGCACCTCATCACGCACCAGAAGATACGTCAATCTTGCCAGTTCAAGTTCGGGATCATAGAGAATACGCTCCGGTTCGTCTTTAACGCGCTGCAATAGGCGCTCCTGCAAATAAGAAGCGATAATTCGCACCTTAGGATGATCAAAGTCGATAAACTCCGAAGACTCAAGGTACGCACCGATGTTTGGCGATTTCATTGTATAAATCATTCACTATTCTCACTTGTCTATAATCAATTATATCTGAATTGTATCACAGTCCGTAACGTCTTTCTCGATTGACAAAACATCCTGATTTTTCTGATTTTCTGTCGATAGATTATAGTCAGGAACAAATATCACATCCGAAGTCCGAGGGTGGGTGAGTTGCGAAAACGAGATATCAAATATATCTCTGAGTTGCTCCGGATTCAGGAGTTCATTTGACGACCCGCAATATCGCAGCCGGCCTTCTTTCATCATCAGAATCGAGTCACAATATCGTGCCGCAAGGTTGATGTCATGCAGCACGCAAACAATAGTTTTGCCATTATTTCGGCACAAGGAGGATAGTTTTTCCATCATATCCACTTGATGCGACACGTCAAGATTGGATACCGGTTCATCAAGAAACAACCACTCTGCGGACTGCGCGATTGCACGAGCCAGTAGGACGCGCTGCGCCTCACCGCCACTAAGGACAGAGAATGGCAGATCTTTGTATCTGTAAGTCTCCGTAGCGATCATGGCCTCATGGACTTGCTCTAACATCTGTAATGAAGGGGCCTCGAAAAATCGACTCCTGGCATACAACCCCATTGCAACGGTCTCAAAAACAGTAAAAGCATAGTTCGCCGGGATTTTTTGAGCAACATACGCGAAATGTCGTGCCAGTTGCTTTTTTGAAAATGATTCGATGGGAACGCCCTGGATTTTGATTGAGCCACTCTGAACCGACTTCAGCGCAAGAAGATGTCGGATTAAGCTGGTTTTTCCGGAGCCGTTCGGACCTATAATCCCATAAAATCGACCCTTTTCCAAACGACAATCGATGTGATTCAGTAATAATTGGGGCGCAGTCGGAGGTTGCCATGATAAATCACAAACTTCAACATAATCGACTTGAAAGATATTATGTGACGGCTTGGTCAACGGATTGCCCCCTTTCGAGTAGAGCGAGCCAATAAAAACAGGAAATACGGTGCACCGAGTACTGCCGTGATCGCTCCTACAGGTATTTCAGAAGGCGCTGCAATCGTACGGGCAATGGTATCACAGGCAATCATAAATATCGCACCGACAACGCATGTCAATGGCAATAGTCGCCTATGTCCCGGACCCGAAATGAGTCGAACTACATGCGGGATAATCAGTCCGACAAAACCGATAATTCCGCTGACAGAAACACAAGCCGCTACAATCAGGGATGATACGATTATCATCCATCGGCGCATGACTTCGACATCTACGCCCATACTTTTCGCTGCATCGTCTCCGGTCATCATAATGTCCAGCGTTCTGGAAAACGGAAGAATTCCAAGCATTCCGATTACCGCAAAAAACGACATAAATATAACTCGAAGCGACCCGGCTGCCGAAAAACTTCCAAGCATCCACATGTAGACTTTTTCAAGCTTTTCTCGATCAAAGACCATGATCATCGTAATTGCAGATGTTAACAGGGAGCTCAGCGCAATTCCGGCCAACAAGATGCCGATTAATGAAGATTTACCCGCCGAAAACGAAATTCTCCAGACACAAAAAATAGTGCCCAATGCTCCGATAAAAGAAGCGCCGGCGATTCCTCCTATGCCAAACGAGGAATACGTCAATCCGAACGTGATTGCGACCGCTGCACCAAAAGCCGCGCCGGATGAGATCCCCAGAACCTGCGGATCCGCAAGCGGATTACGAAGCACACCCTGTAGCACCGCGCCGGAGAGCGAAAGCCCGAACCCGACTAACCCCGCCAACAATACTCTCGGCAATCGAATGGAAAGAATGATGGTCTCATGCGACTTTGGGATATCCTCCAAAGAAATTCGTTGCCCCAAATACGGAATTGCGGACATAAGGATGCGGATGCCGTCACGAATTTGAACTCGGACGGCACCCACCGACAGTGCGATGACAACCATGATTGCAAGCAATATCGTCAACAAAATCGTTAACAGAGGCGGCTTAATCTTCATTACTGTCGTCTTCTTTCTCAGTTGGCCTCCGGATGAAATAACTCGGACAGCATAAGAATGCCTTGCGCATTTCTGAAACCCTGTCTCTCAAGAAGGTTGGAATCAATGCCATAGACACTCCCCTCCTTAACCGCTGTCAAGTCAGAATATGGCGCTGTTGTAAGGAATATATCTAACGAATACTGATTGACCAGAATAATATCGGGATCGGCCTCAACTAAAGCCTCGACTGAATATGACCAACCAACCACGTCTTTTGCGATGTTTTCGCCGCCGGCCGCTTCAATCAGCTGATGAAGATATGTATCTCCTCCGACCGTGTAATCACCATATTCTCCAAAGGACACCGCATAATATACCGTTGGCTTTTCAAGTCCCTCGACACTCGCTTGAACATCAGCAATTAAAGAATTCATTTCTTCAGTGAGTTCGGATGCCTTCTCGTTGCAATTCAGTATCTCTCCAACCGACATTATCATGTCGCTGACACCTTCAACATCGTATTCCTCATGAATCACAATGACTTTTATACCCAGTCCGGTTAGTTGATTGTAGGTATCTTCAGTGAAAATCGAGGACGCTAAAACCAAATCCGGATCCATTTCGATTATTGTCTCGATGCTCGGCGAATCAATGGCGCCGATACTCTCGATGGACGACACGGAATCCGGATAGTCGCAAAAATCCGAGCGACCGACAAGTCGATCTTCAGCACCTAACTGAAATATGAGTTCGGTCATGTTGGGAGCACACGACACGATTCTTTTCGGCTCAGATTCGAGCGTCATCTCATTGTCGTAAGAATCTCTGAAAGTCAAAGGGTACTTTGTGTCGGGCGCTGTCATATCGGCTTCGGAATGTTCCGACGCAGATATCTCGACAGACGTATCGGCTGATGACTCTGAGATGTGTATTGCAGTCAATTCAGAAGAATTGCTACTCTGTTTTTGTGGTTTTGAACACGAAAACAAAGACAGCGCAAGTAATGCTGACAGCAATATGGCAGATAGTTTCTTGAACACGGGATACTCCTTCTGTGCCTTTCCTCCCTCCGAGGAAAACACAAAAAACGAACTCATCGGCAGGTCTCCTGGCTTCGGGTCAACCTATTCTTCGCACCTTCTCAAATCTCAGCAGAGATCCAATGGCATAGACGAATTTCGTCCCCTTCACAGTAGCGGGGGCTGCTGCGGATTGATACCGCATTCCCTATTATCTTGAATTAACAAGCACCGATGGCTTATACGGGTAATATAACGATGAAAAACTAATTTTACAAGTCTAAGTTACAAAATAATCAACTCGCCATCCATGTATTGAGACTCTTCTCGGTCATGAGTGACCATAATCAATGAACGTTGGTTGCGAAATTTTTTCACATAGTCCATTGTTTCAAATTTAAGTTTATCATCTAATCCTTTAAACGGCTCATCCATCAAAATAATATCCGCGTCCGCCAGCATCGCTCTCGCGATTGCAACACGCCGACGCATTCCACCGCTTAAGTTTTTGACCGGAACAGTTAGTCGTTCGGATAATCCAAGCTGTACGAGGTGCGAAATAATTATAGAATCATTAAGACCCTTCGAACACACCATTCTCACATTGGCCACTGCGTTAAAGGTCTCACATAACCTATCCTCTTGAAATACAGCAGCTTTTCGTGACGGCACGCCAGTAATTTCGCCGTCATCAGGTTCTATCAGCCGCATCATCAAATTCAACAGCGTAGTTTTTCCACATCCGGAAGGCCCCATGATAACCGTTAGCGAGCCTTTCGAGATTCGTAAAGACAAATCTGAAAAAATCGTTTTGTCCCCAAAGCGCTTGCTAACTTTCTCGAAAAGAATATCCATTATACCGTCTCCATTCTTTTATATATGCGCTTGACAACGGCTAAGAAAATCTTTTCAAAAACAACACTTATGACAACGATGACCAAAGTCCAGGCAAATAGTTCAGCCGAATTCAAGTAAATCTTTGCTTCATATAGGCGCTCTCCTATCGAACCTTTCGGAATGCCAATGACTTCGGCCGCAATCCCCGCTTTCCAAGCAAACCCAATCGCCACACCTGTAGCAGAAAGAAAATAGCTCTTAACGCCGGGGATATATATGTAGAATAGCTTTCTTCGTATTGGCACGCGAAAAACTGCGGCCATTTCAAGAAGTTTTTTGTCCGTGCTCTTAATGCCTTGCAGCATATTTGTATAAATAACAGGAAGAACCATCAAAAACGAAATAAACACCGACAATCGAGCCGCACCAAGCCACAACAAACAAAGTATGACAAAGGATGCCACCGGAGTCGATTTGACCGCCGCCATGTATGGCCACAATAGCACATCGATCGGACGCCATTGCGAAGCAAAAAATGCCAAAAACACGCCTGCAAAAAGTGCCAAAAAGAACCCCAGACTCATCCGAGACAGGGAAAACAGTACCGCCGACCAAAAATCGACGGTCTGAACTAAATCAAATAACTTAACGAGTACTTTTGTCGGTGTGACCAGAATGATGTTCTGGTCAACAAGTATTGCCGCAACTTGCCAAACGGCAAGTGCGGCAACGATTGCAACAATTTTTTCAACGAGACGCTTATGCGCCGTAGTAGAAACCGGATTCCGGCAGTTTTCCTCCGACCGATTTGGGGTTTTCGTTGTAAAGAACATTCAAATATCCCTCCATGGCGGTCTTCATATCTGCACCGGAGATGTATGTGATATTGCAAAACGGAATGGCTTTCTCAGCTACTGCTGCTTTAAAGATATCATACTTTTCGATTAATGCCGAAGCCTCTACAGGATTTGAATTTACATATTCCGTGGAGGTTTTGTACTCTTCCAGAAATTCCTTAACTGCTTCAGGGTTTTCTTTAACAAATTCGGTACGTGCTACAACTACACCTGTAATCATCAAACTGCCGTTGTTAAGGTTTGTCCACTCCTGATTCATATCAATTGCAACACGAAGATCCGGAAGCGTCGCCTTTGCAACAAAAACATAGGGTTGCGGTAACATCGCAATTCCTGATTGATTCTCAGCCATCAAGGCAACCACTTCAGATGCCTCGGACTTAAACTCAATAGTAACGTCATTATCGGGGTCAATGCCATTTTGAGACAATAGATATCTTAGTGCGTATTCAGGAGAAGATCCCTTGCCTGATGCGTAAATGGTCTTGCCTTTCAGGTCTGCGAATGAATTCACTTCATCACCGAGTTCCACAATATAATTGACGCCTAAAGTATTAACAGCGAGCACCTGAATCTTTCCTTCGGTATTATTGAAAAGAACGGATGCCAAATTTGCCGGAATAGCCGCAATATCCAATTCGGCGTTAATTAGTTTCGGCGTTACCTCATCTGCGGTGCCGTGAATTGAAAAATCATATTTGTTCTTTGATGTTCCTTTTTCCGAAGAATCCATTAAGCCGACCATACCCATAGATGTCGGCCCCTTTAGACCGGCTATCCTGAGGGTTATATCTTGCTTTTTCTTCGTAGTACAGCCGGCAATCATCGCCAGCGAAATCCCGGCAACGAGTATCAGCGCCATTACTTTTTTCATGTATTTTCCCTCCGATTGATTATTGAAACAATTGTAAGATTGCTCTGTAATTAATTATACTGTTTTACTAGGAATATGCACATAGTTTGTTATTGTCATATGCACAATATTTACAAGAATATGTATTACTAATTCTCTTATACGAACAATTGAACGACAACAGCAAGAAATTCTGAGCCAACTGAGTCTTCTTGCTTTTCGACCCGCATCTATCCCAAAAAAAGAAGCCCGAGTTGACTCGGACTTCTTACTTGGTGACCCGTAGGAGAATCGAACTCCTGTTTTCGCCGTGAAAGGGCGATGTCTTAACCTCTTGACCAACGGGCCATATGGTAGCGGCAGTGGGATTCGAACCTACGACCTGCCGGGTATGAACCGGACGCTCTGGCCAACTGAGCTATGCCGCCACATCGAAACGCTTAGTTTGCAACGCTATACGATTCTAACAGCAGACTATGATCTTGTCAATAACCTTTTTCATGCCGACTATCCTGCCGACTATCCTGATAAATTATCTTGGATTTCAACCCCCAAAAGAGACAAATAGACTTGAATCAGCCTGAAGAAAAATCAAGACCGCTGCAATTGCGCAATTATGCAACATTGAACCATTTGCCGGTCTTTTGGCTCGGAACCGCATAACTAACTTGTTTGAGTTGCTCTTCCGTAGCCGGCTCGGCCAAATCGATTTTCCAATTCGCTCCGTTCTCGTCCGATACCATACGTATCAAAAAATACTTCTGGTCCGAACCGTTGTCGAAAAGCAAAATCACAAAAACCGGATTGTTCTCATCAATAACAAGCGTATCGGGAAACATTTCTGAATCTTGATAATACTTCGGAATAATCCAATCGCTTATTTGGAAACGAACTGTTCCATTCGAACTCAACGCCATCTGCTCCGTCCACAGATCATAGTTCTGTTCGACATCAAGAGTTGAAAGCTCTTTTGTCTTCAGAACGTATTCATTCTTATCGATTTTGCCGGCAAGATATTCAGCATAAACTCTCGCATATTGCTCTGATGCGATTTCGTAACGAGAAGTGAGTGTCGTTTTTAATGAAACGGCAAGAAAAGAGGTAATTACGACAAATATCAGCGACAATGCTATTGTTTGGGGCCACTTGATCTTTCTGCGACCATTTGGGGTGCGTTCATAAATACGCTTTATATTGAATCCCAATAACGGAACGACGAATAATATCCACATGACCGCATATACAAATATTGCCGTTTGCATTTTTATCTCCTACAAAACTTTGCTCAAGAATTCTTTGGTGCGTGGTTTTTTAGGTGTAACAAATATTTCGGTCGGCGTACCCTGCTCGTAAATCACACCCTCGTCCATATACAGAACCCTATCCGCGACTTCACGTGCAAACCCCATTTCATGGGTGACGACGACCATAGTCATGCCCGATTTAGCAAGTTCTTTCATGACATCCAACACCTCTCCAACCATCTCCGGATCCAAGGCTGAAGTCGGCTCATCGAAGAGCATTATTTCCGGGTTCATCGCCAATGCCCGGGCAATAGCAACTCGTTGCTTCTGTCCGCCGGAAAGACGATTCGGATAAGCCGAAGCTTTTTCCTCCAGCCCTACTCGAGCCAACAAGCGTACAGCATTTTCTTCAGCCTGCTTAGGCTGCAAATGCAGAGCTTTAACGGGAGCCAGCGTGATATTTTCAAGGACGGTCAAATTCGGAAATAGATTGAACTGTTGGAAAACCATTCCGGCCTTTTGTCTCAATTTATCAATATCCTTCTTGTGCTCCGTCATCGATACCCCATCAAGTATAATGTCACCCTGATCCGGCTCTTCCAGCCAATTTAAGCAACGCAAGAAAGTGCTTTTCCCGGAACCCGAAGGACCAATGACACACACCACTTCTCCACGCTCTATCTGAACGTCGATACCCTTGAGGACCTCTATCTTTCCGAAAGATTTGTAGAGATTTTTTACGCTAATCACCGGCTCTCATCCTCCGTTCCAAACGGTCCAGAGCGGACGCCATCGAGGTGGTCATAAGTAAATATATGTATGCGACACAAAGCGGTGCAACCATACCGTTATACGTAATGCTCGAAATGTGCTGGCCGCCTTTGTTCAAGTCCACAATGCTGATATATCCGGCAATCGAAGTCTCCTTAAGAAGAACAATGAATTCGTTACCCAGCGCGGGCAAAACATTCTTCACCGCTTGCGGAATCACAATATAGCGCATGGTCTGAAGAGACGACAACCCAAGAGAACGCCCCGCTTCGGTCTGCCCCTTATCTACGGCCATAATTCCGCCACGAACAATTTCGGCAACGTAAGCAGCACTGTTAAGGCCAAATGCAATTGAGGCAATCAGCATTGCAGGCAATCCGGATTTAGCCAATATAACAAAGTAAATGACCGTCAACTGAACAACTGCCGGAGTTCCTCTGATGACCGTAATATAAGCGTTAGCAAAAGCAGCCGTCGCGCCTTTATTGCGAATCTTAAAGATTGCAATGACCAAACCGAGAGCCACGCCGATTACTGCCGCACTGAAGGTCAATTGAACGGACACAACAAAACCATTAACAAGGAAGTTAAAGCGATCCTCCTTAATTAATGCCAAATAAATCATATCCGAAAAAGATCTAATCAGAGCCTCAAACACGAATCATTCTCCCAAAGAAATCGGGCGCCGCTCCGGGCGCCCGATTTCGTCCGTATCAAGTCATACTACTTCACGTATTTATCGATAATTTTATCAAATTCGCCATTTCCTCTAATCTTAGCAAAGGCCTCGTTTACGCGATCAAGTAAAACTTTGTTGCCCTTCGCGACCGCCATGGCATACATCTCATCAGCGAATTCGCCCTCGATTAAGTCCAGGTTCGAATTGATTTCAGCATATTCTTTTGCCGGATTGTTATCGATGACAACTGCATCAACCTGACCGTTCTTAAGGGCTTCTACTGCCAGCATTCCATTTTGAAAAGTCTTAATTTGAGATAAATCATTAACAAACTCTTCCGCACAGAAACTCCCGGTCGTTCCAGTCTGAACACCGATTAATTTGTCGGATAAGTCAACAATACCTTCATAGCCAGAATCCTTAAGCACGATAACGGTCTGAGCAGCTGTGTAGTAAGTATCCGTAAAATCCATCGTCTCTTCACGATCAGGACGGACGGTCAGCCCCGCAGCAATAATGTCAATCTGTCCGTTCGCAAGGGCCGTGGGAAGAGAATCGAAGTCCATATCCACAATTTTGAGTTCCATGCCCAATTCTTTAGCAATTAATGCCATCATTTCAGCGTCAAGGCCGACAACTTGACCGCCTTCCATATACTCAAAAGGAGGAAAAGCCGCATTCGTCCCCATTACTAAGACTTTTGGATCCTTAGTCCCTGTATCTTTCTTGTCATTCTTGCATGCAACCAGTCCCAAAAAAATACTGGCAACAACTAATACCATGACGAATATTTTAATCTTTTTCATATAACACCCCAATACATAATCTGCTTACTTCAAATATTACACAATTACACTACAAACAATAGGCTCCTTTGTCAATTGAGTATTTTTTACAATATTCACCTTTTGTCGAATTACGTTGATATTGTCGTATCTTTGTGCCCCAGTCAAATATAAAATTTTATATCCTTTTAAAAAAGGAGATTATTCGATGTCGTCAGCCAAAACCCAACATGATAAGACACAATACAAGTATATTTTTTCGAGAGAATCTTATATGCATATGTGCATTGTGAATGCGAGCAAATCCGAACAACAGAATTTATTGAATGTGTCGAATGCCTGGTTGATCAATGTGCTTCAGACCATAGAATCCGAGCTTCGCTCATATTATCGACTTTCATATTTGAGGGCAAAATTCGGAAGTGTTTGTTCGCAATCACATACCTCCTCATTTTTTCAGCATCAGGTTCTTTCCGACATCTATGTAAACCAAGAGATTGATCTGTCCATAGATTATTATGAGGAGTCTCTGCCGTTCGCTCTGCGCGCCACTACCATCACGGATTACGGACTTTCGAATCAACAATATAAACTTCATCTTCCCTCTTTTTGGCGTAACTATATATCGAGTCTGTTCACTTCTTCTGAAGGCGACGAATTTTGCATGTCTGAAGAATGGCGTTCGGATATTTTCGATATTAAGTCTTTATTCAATGCGTCTTCGTCACGAATGATTACGGACAGAATTCCTCTTCCGTGTGAATCTCGTGATGCAATGCTACTCGTCCGCAAGAATGAAGCGATGAGTTATGAATTAATCCGGTTAAGCGAAGATGAAAAAGCAGACTTCCGACCGATACTATCGGCGGAAGCCTGCGCAGTTTCAATGATTCAGATATAGAGAACTCCGAGATTACTTAATCTCGACGTCAGCTCCGGCATCCTTAAGCTTAGCAGCAGCTGCATCAGCTTCTTCCTTAGAAACATTCTCTTTAACCGGCTTCGGAGCGCCATCGACCAGGTCTTTAGCTTCCTTGAGGCCCAAGCCCGTGATCTCACGAACAACCTTAATAACAGCAATCTTCGCTGCACCGGCACTCTTAAGAACGACGGTGAACTCTGTTTGCTCTGCTTCAGCAGCAGCTTCGCCACCGGCAGCAGGTGCTGCGACAGCAAGAGCAGCAGCGGATACGCCAAACTCTTCTTCAATGCCCTTCTCGAGCTCAAAAAGCTCCATAACGGTCAGGGTCTTCACTTCTTCGAGAATCTTTGTTACTTTCTCACTGGCCATGAATAATACCTCCATTTAATATGCCGAAACGGCATTTGTTGTAATTACCGATTACTCGGCAGCTTCTGCGGTTGGTTCAACCACTTCTTCGGATGCTTGTACAGCAACCTCTTCTGTGGTCTCTTCTGTTTTGACTTCCGGAACTTCCTGGCTTGCTTCTTCTGTCTTCTCAGAAATAACTACTCCGCCCTCTTCTTGAAGCTTCTCGGCCGCAGCCTTAAGCAACATAGCGAGCTTTGTAAAAGGGAAAAGCAATCCATAAGCGATTTGTCCGCAAAGAACTTCTTTCGCAGGAATTTTAGCAAGAGTATTGACCTGCTCTGCAGTTGCAGCCGCACCTTCGATGATACCGCCTTTGATGTCGAGCTTGCTGTACTTGTCTGCATATTCCTTGATGATCTTCGCGGGGGCAATCAAGTCTTCGGTTGAATACGCAATAGCGGTCGGACCCTTGAAAAATTCATCGAGACCCTTAACTCCGAGTTCATCGAAAACCAACTTGGCAGTTGTGTTCTTAACGATCTTGTAGGTCACGTTGTTTTTTCTGAGGTCAGCGCGCATTTGCGTGTCCTGAAGTACGGTTAAACCACGAGCATCCGTAAATACGAATGACTTCGCTTGCTTGTAATCCGACACCAGGTCAGCGACGACTTTTTGCTTCGCCTCGAGAATTCTTTGGCTTGGCATAATGTGCACCTCCTTGACTAATATATAAATACCCCTCGCCAAGACGGACGAGGGGTACAAAAACACAATCAAAGATATGTGTATTGCCTAATCCTCGGCGGGACGACCGAATCGTTTACAGCCCAAAGGGCTTCCTGCTGTCTTTAGCTTGGCTATTTATTCAATTGATCGGCCCGTTCGGTGGTACCATCCCTCTGGTCATAATTTAAATCTTGACCGGATTGACACGGACTCCCGGGCCCATTGTTGAAGCGAGGGAAACATTTTTCAGGTACTGACCCTTAGCTGCCGAAGGCTTTGCCTTGACGATAGCTTCCATGATCACCTTAAAGTTTTCTTCGAGCTTCTCTTGACCGAAAGACACCTTGCCGATCGGGCAGTGGATGATATTGCTCTTATCCAAACGATACTCGATTTTACCGGCCTTAATGTCATTAATTGCCTTAGTAACATCCATCGTGACCGTACCGGACTTCGGGTTCGGCATCAAGCCCTTAGGGCCGAGGACTTTACCGAGACGACCGACAACACCCATCATATCAGGGGTTGCAACGACAACATCAAAATCAAACCAGTTTTCCTTGGTAATTTTCTCAACGAGATCTTCTGCGCCGACAAAATCTGCGCCGTTTTCTTTGGCTTCATCAGCCTTCGGACCCTTTGCGAAAACCAACACTTTCTTTGTGCGACCTGTTCCGTGTGGTAATACGACTGCGCCGCGAACCTGCTGATCCGCATGACGTGAATCGACACCCAAACGAACGTGCAGTTCGACCATTTCGTCAAACTTCGCTTTCGCGGTCTCCTGAACCAGACGAATCGCTTCCGAAGGATCGTAGGCGACTGATCTGTCTACGAGCTTTATGAGCTCATTATATCTTTTGCCTCTTTTCATTACTTTACTCTCCTTGTGAAGACTTAGTCATCGATAATTGCGATGCCCATGCTGCGTGCGGTTCCGGCTACCATGCGAGCGCATGATTCGACATCGGATGCGTTAGAATCCGGCATCTTGATCTCGGCAATTTTGCGACATTCGGAAAAAGGAAGCTTTGCAACCTTATCCCTATTCGGCTTGCCCGATCCACTTTCAATGTTTGCTGCTTTCTTAAGCAACACCGGTACCGGTGGAGTCTTTGTAATGAAAGTATACGTTCTGTCCGCATAAACCGTAATGACAACAGGAATAACTAATCCGACGTCCTTAGCGGTTCTTTCATTAAATTCCTTGACAAACTGAGCGATATTAACGCTGTGTTGACCAAGGGCTGGTCCGACCGGCGGCGCTGGCGTCGCTTTGCCTGCGGGTATTTGAAGTTTGATATACCCTGTGACTTTCTTTGCCATAATTGGCCACCTCCCAAATGTATTGACGAAAGTCTTATCCTCTCTCGTCTGTTCTTCACGTCAAAAATGACGGGATAAGCAATTTGTTATTCTTTTCGTTACGTGAAATATCACGATCGAAAAGCAAGTGTAAAAGATAATCAGGTTCTTATAACCTGTGCAAAATCCAATTCGATCGGAGTCTCTCGTCCGAACATCGAAATGCGAACACGGACGGAATGCTTTTCATGGTTAATGTCTTCAACCACTCCGATACAATCTGAAAACGGCCCGGAAATCAAACGAACCGAATCGCCTACGGAATAGTCGACCGTCGGCACCCAATTAGACTCGAGACCCATAATCATGAGTTCTTCATCGGACAACGGAACCGGCTTGTTCGAACTCGGACCAACAAAGCCCGTCACACCTCTGGTGTTACGCACAATGTACCAGACTTCTTCTGTATAAACCATCTTGACCAAAACGTAACCGGGATAGATCTTCTTCATAACGGTCTTCTTCTTACCGTCTTTGACCTCGATCTGCTCCTCCATCGGAACCGACACTTCCTGAATCATTTCATGAAGTCCGCGATTCTCGATAACGGTTTCCAGTGTTGTCTTAACCTTATTCTCATAACCGGAATAAGTGTGAATGACATACCACTTGGCTTCATTTTTTTGGTTTTCGTCCGCCATGTATATGCTCCTAACTGGTTATTCGATTAACGCGATTACTGCGCTGATGACACAGTGGCCTCTTCCGATATCTCGGCGGCCTCGGTCTCGGTTGCAGAAGATTCAAGAGTTGAAGATGAGTCGGTTGCGACTGTAGTTACCTTCGCAGGAGCCTGCTCATAAAAACCCACCTTCTTCAAAAGATAACCCGCGCCCTTGCTGATTCCTGTCAAAGCTACAATGGCAATGCCGATGACTACCAAAACAACGGCGCAAGTCTGAATCAACTTTTCCTTTGTTGGCCAGATGACCTTCTTCAGTTCAGCAATGACAGAACTGAATAATCTTCCGATTTTTTTGAAAATGTTCTTACTCTTTTTTTCGTCACTCATCGGTTAACCCTCTCCGCAATATTCCGACATGGAAATTACTTGGTTTCCTTGTGTGCAGTGTGCTTGCGGCAAAATGGACAATACTTGTTGAGTGTCATTCTGTCCGGATTGTTCTTCTTGTTCTTGTATGTCTGATAATTTCTCTGTTTGCACTCTTCGCAAGCCATTGTCAGCTTGTCTCGTGCACCTGCTTTGGTCGCCATGTCGAACACCTCCAAAATAAGCATCTCCGGGATGCTTTATCGCACAAAAAAAATAAACCGCTTCAGCGATAGCAAACGAAATTCTAACACAGATAGAGATGAGAGTCAAACAAATCGCGCATATTTAGAAAAATATCGCTCCTATTTATTTGTGTCCGATATATTCCTGAAAATTTCTCGCAACAGTCGCACGAATCGGTCGGATCAACTATGAATTATCGACGATTTTTCAGTTCCTTATAAACGTCCTCCGGCGTGATATCCTTTTCGGCCATCAAAACCATCAAATGATACTGTAAATCTGCAATCTCATATATGATATCTTTCTTCTCGCCCGAAAGAGAAGAAATCACGACCTCAACTGACTCCTCTCCAATCTTTTTAAGAATTTTATCGAGTCCCTTTGAAAAGAGGTAATTGGTATAAGATCCCTCGACCGGATTCTTCTTGCGATCCGTAATCACCTCATAAAGTTCTTGAATGACTGCGGCATTATTTGTGTTTGTATCCATGCTCTTACTCCTCCTCTGCTATAACACTTGAAAGAACGTCGTCCGGTCCCGAGAAAAAACAGGTCCGATTGCCGGTATGACAGGCCACGCCATTCTGTTCTATATAAAATAATAATGTATCACGGTCACAGTCGATTTTGAAATCGAAAACCTTCTGTGTGTGCCCTGAAGTTTCTCCTTTTTTCCAAAGGCGACCACGGCTTCTGGAGTGGTAATGCATGAAGCCCGAAGAAAGGGTTAAATCAAACGCCTCATAGTCCATATATGCCAACATCAGAACATCCTTGGAATCGTGATCTACGACAATCGCCGGCACCAGGCCGTTACTATCCTTTTTGAATCGTTGCCAAAGCGAGATTGCCTTACCTACATGTCGAACGGGTATCCCACGAGACTCAAGATATTTCTTAAGGTCAGAAATCTCAATTTCTCCGAAGTGAAAAAGGCTAGCCGCCAAAACGGCATCTGCTTTGCCGTCAACTATGCCATCGTAAAAATCGGACATTTTTCCTGCGCCGCCGGATGCAATAACCGGTACGCTGACAGCATCCGAAATCAAGGCCGTAATCACATTGTCAAAACCACTTTTCGTACCGTCCCGGTCCATGCTGGTCAAAAGGATTTCTCCGGCGCCGAGCGACTCAGCTTCTCTGGCCCATTCAACGGCATCCAGACCGGTCGACTTGGTTCCTCCTGCTATAACCACCTCATACCCGCTCGGGAACGCAGAAACATCTTTTCTTTCCTTAACGTCAATCGCGACTACGATACATTGTGCTCCAAACTTCTCTGAAGCGGCTCTTACCAGCGATTTGTCCTTAACCGCGGCAGAATTCAACGATACCTTATCCGCACCGGCGTTCAATATGTCACGAATATCCTCAGTCGATCGAATTCCTCCGCCGACCGTGAATGGGATAAAGACCTCATTGGCAACTCGCGTCACCATATCAATCATTGTCCCTCTTCCCTCGAGAGTCGCGGAAATGTCCAGGAAAACCAATTCATCCGCACCCGAAAGATTATATACCTTCGCAATTTCGACCGGGTCTCCTGCATCTCTCAGAGAAACAAAATTTACACCTTTTACTACACGGCCGTCCTTGACATCAAGACATGGAATTATTCGCTTTGCATGCATTCGGATAACCTCACTTTCCCTTCATATATTGCTTTGCCGACGATGACACCGACACAACCGGTCTTCTTTATTTCGAAAATGTCTTCTTGCGAACCGATCCCGCCGGACGCAATCACGTCCATGCCCGTCACTTCAACCATCTCGGCCGTTTGTAATGTTGCAGGACCGATTAACATGCCATCACGCGAAATGTCCGTATATATGACGGTCTGAGCACCAAGCGCCTTCATCTGCAAAGCAAATTCCGTAGCCTTTATGCCGGACCGGCTTGTCCATCCGTCTACCGCGACATCACCGCCATGTGCATCAATCCCAATGGCGATTTGATTAGAATATTTCGTCAGTGCAGCTTCGGTAAATGCGCGATCACGCATTGCAGAAGTCCCCAGCACACATCTCGAAACACCATATTCTTCAATAAGGCGCTTGAGAGTATCCATATTGCGAATGCCGCCGCCGGTTTGAATCCGAAGTCCGGTTTCGGCCACAACACGTCCGATTATCTCATGATTCGTAGGGACTCCGGTCTTTGCAGCATTGAGATCCACAATATGAATCCATTTTGCCCCCTGAGCCTTAAAATCTCGTGCCACCTCTTCGGGACGATCCGAGTATTTCGTAACCTGATCGTATAAACCCTGTTTGAGACGTACACACTTGCCGTCTAATAAATCAATTGCAGGAAATATAATCATCGAGTCCTCCTTGCCCACCGATTCAAGATCGATAAGCCCACTTCTCCACTTTTCTCGGGGTGGAACTGTGCCGCTAAAATGTTGTCCTTACTGACAGCGCACGCAAACGGAATGCCGAATAATGCCTCTGCGGCAACATGAGCTTGATCCGTCGGATCGCAATAATACGAGTGAACAAAATAAACATAATCTCCCTTGCGAAAAACAGGGTCAGCGGCAGAAATCAGATCATTCCAACCCATATGCGGAATTTTTTGCCCTTGCGGTTTCGGCAATCGCTTCACTCTTCCGGGAATCAGCCCCAAGCCATTATTAACACCTTCATCCGAACCGTCAAAAAGGAGTTGCATGCCAAGACAAACTCCAAGAAACGGACGCCCCGATGACACGAAATCTTTAACCGTCCTGTCCAATCCTAATGATTCCAAGGCAGCCATCGCCGGATCAAAAGCTCCGACGCCGGGCAAGACAACGCCCGAAGCATGCATCAATTGATCCGGCTCTCTAGAAATGACACTCTCATAGCCGATGTAGCTCAACGCCTTCCGGACCGAACCAAGATTCCCCATTCCGTAGTCGACGATTGCAATCATTGAAGAGCCTTTCCGGTCAAGAGGCTATACGCCTCCTTATACTTTTCGGAAGTCTTCAAGATGACATCTTCCGGCAAAGACGGCGCCGGATAAGTCTTATCCCAATCCGTACTTTCGAGCCATTCGCGTAAATACTGCTTATCAAAGCTTTTCTGCGGCCTGCCGGGCTCATAATCAGACAAATCCCAGAAGCGTGAAGAGTCCGGTGTCAGCATCTCATCCGCAATGATAAGCTCTCCGTTGATCGTACCAAACTCGAATTTTGTATCCGCCAGAATCAAGCCTTTTTCAAGGGCATAAGCAGCTCCGGCTTGATATAAAGAGATACTTGCGTCTTTAAGACGATTAGCATCCTCTTTGCCGATTAAATCTTCTAACTCACTCATAGTGATATTAATATCATGACCCTCATCAGCCTTAGTTGAAGGCGAGAATAGCGGCTCAGGAAGGCGGTCGCCTTGACGCAGGCCGGAAGGCATCTCGACTCCGTTGATCGTTCCGGATGCTTTGTACTCCTTAAGTGCCGATCCCTCAAGGTAACCGCGAACAATGCACTCCGCCGGGAACATTTTGGCCTTTTTGACCCACATCGATCTCCCACGAAGCTTGTCGGCGTGCTTATCCAAGCCCATCGGATACTCTGATGGGTCAGTGGAAATGACATGATTGTTGACAATCGCCTTTGTATAATCAAACCAGAATGCAGAAATACTATTCAGAACTTTCCCTTTGTCCGGAATACACTCTTCGAAAACAACGTCAAATGCGGAAATTCGATCCGTAACAATCATAAGCATCGAATCACCGAGGTCATAGACGTCACGTACCTTTCCCTTGATGAGCAGAGGCAAATCAATATAATCTGTGTTGCGTTGTGTGGTCATATTGTGTCTCCTTTTTTGTTATATTGACAGGGCATGCAAATATTAATCAAAGCACACCTTTAGTCGAAGGAATCATGTCAGAAAAGTCGGGGTCAATGGACACCGCTATCCGAAACGCCCTCGCAAAAGCCTTAAAAAGAGCCTCTATCTTGTGGTGATCGTTGCCACCATATTCGCAGGAAAGGTGTAAAGTGATACCGGCCTGAAATGCCAATGCCCGAAAAAACTCTTCTGCGAGTTCGGTGTCAAACTCACCGACGCGGTCACCGGAAAAAGAAGCACGGAATACCAAGAAAGAACGCCCGGATATATCAAGAGCACAGTTTGCCAATGTCTCATCCATCGGCACCGAAAAAAAGCCATACCTGTTGATGCCGGTCTTGTCCGTCAGCGCCTCTGCAATCGCCTTGCCAACTACTATACCGACGTCTTCTACGGTGTGATGACCATCAACTTGTATATCACCAACCGCCTTTACAAAAAGATCCATTCCGGAATGGCGAGCCAAAAGTGTCAGCATGTGATCGAAAAAACCGATGCCGGTCGATATGTCACTTTGACCCCGGCCATCAATGTTCAGTCGAACCTCTATCTGCGTCTCTTTCGTGTCCCTCTTAATATTTGAAATACGAGAAACGTCACCGGAATTGCTCATTATATCTCACCCTCTTCCATGGATTGAATTGCAGCTCTCATCGCAGTTAGTAGCGCGCTAACTTCTGTGTCCGTCCCGACAGAAATTCTTAAAAACGCGCTGATTCTCGGTTTTTTGAAATACCTTACCAGTATACCTTCATTTTTAAGATAATTGTATATGTACTCTGCGCGTTTTTCGCCGACATTTACGAACAAAAAGTTTGCTGCAGATGGCAAAACGTCCAAACCCATCTCCTGAAAAGTTAGTCTCATCTTCTCCCGTGTCGCAATAATCTTTCGAGTGCTCTCTTCGGTCCATAGCCGATCATTCACAGCAATCTCGGCGATTTTCAGAGCAAAACGATCCAGCGGATAGGAGTTAAACGAATCTCGAATTCGACACAAGCCTTCAATTAATTCGCCGGAACCGACGGCATAACCTACTCTTAGCCCGGCTAGTGCATGTGACTTCGAAAGCGTCCCGACAACCAACAAATTCGGGTAACGGTCAATCAGCGAAACCGCAGACTCACCGCCAAAAACCACATACGCTTCGTCAATCAACACCACGCAGTCAGCGTTGGCCTTTAAAATTGCCTCCACTTCTTCCAACTTCATTGACATACCCGTCGGCGCATTGGGATTAGCTATAGCGATACCTCCACACGCGCCACTACAAAATGCATCCACATCAATAGTCATATCGCCGCGAAGCGGGATGATTTGAGTCGGAATATCATATAGTTTGGCATAAACCGGGTAAAAGCTGTACGAGATATCCGGCAACCTAAGCGGCGATGCAGTAGCGCCGCTCTCAAAAAATGCCTGAAACGCAAAAGCCAAAACCTCATCCGAACCGTTCCCGCAAAAAATATTATCAGACGGGACATTAAGATACGACGACATAGCTCTTCGCAAATCCGAACTCTGAGGATCCGGATAAAGCCTCAATGATACAGGATCAAAATGATTCATTGTTGTCCTGATATTCGGTGAAGGCGGGTAAGGGTTCTCGTTGGTATTGAGTTTGATGACTTTTGCCCCTTCACGCGGCTGTTCTCCCGCAACATAAGGGGTTAATTCCCTGGTCTTCTTATTCCAAAAACGACTCATAAACTATCCTCGCTGCATGTCATTCTGTTTATGCCGGACAAACCGGTTTGAACGGCAAATAAGCAATACAATAAATGGAGTATCAATGATTATCTCCTTACTCAAAACGAACTTCAACCGCCTGAGCGTGTGCTTCCAATCCTTCAGCCCGTGCAAAAGATGCAATGTCCTCATAACAGGATTTCAGCATGGCTTCATCGTATCGAATCAAACTTATTTTTTTCGTGAAGTCTCCGACATTCAACGGCGAAAAAAATCTTGCTGTTCCGGATGTCGGCAATGTGTGGTTCGGACCCGCAAAATAGTCACCGACAGATTCCGGCGAATAGTTACCCACAAAAATCGCGCCGGCATTCTTTATTTTCCCAATCCATGCGTCCGGATTTTTAACGCAGAGCTCTAAATGCTCCGGCGCAAGTTCTTCAGAAAAAGCAAACGCATCTTCAAGACTCGGAACGGTGATTATCGCACAGTAATCTTTCATGGATTCAGCTAGAATATGGATTCGAGACGACTTTTCCGAACGTCGGTCAAGCGCCTGCATCACCGCTTCAGCCAATGATAGGTCCGTCGTCAGCAGTATGGCAGATGCCAGTTTGTCATGCTCTGCTTGAGATAACATATCCGCTGCGACAAACTCCGGATTCGCGCTTTCATCTGCTACAATCAATATTTCACTCGGACCTGCGAACATGTCAATATCAATTTGTCCGAAAAGAAGTCTCTTTGCCGTGTTCACGTAAATATTTCCCGGTCCGCAGACCTTGTCAACTCTCGGCACTGTCGCCGTACCGTATGCCATTGCAGCAATTGCCTGCGCACCGCCGATTTTATATATTTCATCGACCCCGGAAAGTTGTGCCGCAGCAAGAATTGAAGGATCCAACGAGCCGTCTTTTCGTGGCGGAGAGCACAAGATAACGCGTGGCACACCGGCAACTTTTGCCGGAATAGCATCCATCAGTACCGTTGAAGGAAGCGGTGCTGTCCCTGCCGGAACATAGACACCGACAACAGACAAGGGGCGAACAAGCATGCCAATTTCGGCATTCTCATTGAGCTTGATACTATAGCCCTCTTCTTTTTGCTTCTCGTGAAAAGTACGGATGTTACGAGCAGCCTTATTCATTATATTGATCAATTTATCATCGACCATAGATAGTCCTGCTTGAATTTCTTCTTCGGTGACCCGGAAAAGGCTTTCGGATAAATCTGCGCCGTCGAATCGCTTTGTATAATCCAAAATTGCGCCGTCGCCATACATCTTGACCTGCTCAATAATCTCTTGCACCGTTGCAATAATCGGTTCCAGAGCCATTTTGCCACGCATGCCCAGCGCTTCAGAAATTTCGACTAATGATTCTTTTGATCCTTCGATATACCTGCATTTCATAGCGCTTCCTCCGCATTTTGTTCAGAAAGTTTGGCGCGTAAAGCGTCCAACATCGGCACAATCTCTTCCGCCTTCATCTTCATCGACACGCGATTAACGACCATCCGTGCAGAGACATCCGCGATAGTCTCCAGTACGTCAAGGCCGTTTTCTCGAAGTGTGCGACCGGACTCGACAATATCGACAATGACCTCAGCCAAACCAATTAGCGGCGCAAGCTCAACGGAACCATTGAGCTTGATTATTTCGACGCTCTCTCTTTTCGTTTTCTCAAAATACTCGCGCGTGATATTCGGATACTTAGTACCGACGCGCTTGTTGGGAATACGATCCAGTCGTCCTTTCAGATTCTCCGGACCACATACACAAATTCGACATGCGCCAAAACGCAGGTCGATAACCTCATAGAGTTGCCGATTCTCTTCCATCAGCGTGTCTTTGCCGACGACGCCGATATCTGCGGCTCCATACTCAACATATGTCGGTACATCGGCAGGTTTGGCCATTATAAAGCGCAATCCGGCTTCTTTATCCTCTAAAATAAGTTTTCGCGTCTGTTGCCTGGCAGCAGCGCAATTATATCCGGCGGCCTCTAGCAACTCAATGGCACTATCTGCTAATCTTCCTTTGGACAAAGCTATAGTAATCATTGTATTAAGATCTCCTCTACGTCTTTGCAGCAATCGCAAGCTTTCAGAAAAATAACCTGTTCAATTCTGCGTTTTTTAGCGTATTCAAAAATTGATGCTTCTTGCTTATTCATCACATCCAAAATAGCCGTCATTTTTTTCTTTCTAAGCATTCGAACCGTATCGATAGCCTTCTTCCTGAGATCGGGCGCATCTTCAAAGCCGACAATGACATCAATTGATTTTTTCGAAAACGCCTTACCTTGACGATGAAGAGCTGCGATGCATAGTGTAATACCGATTGAAAAACCGACCGCTGAGAGATCTCTTCCAAAAACAGATACGACCTTATCGTAGCGGCCACCCGAAATAATCGGGAACCCCACCTCATGTGTATAACCTTTAAAAATCATCCCGGTGTAGTAATCCAGACTCCGAAGCATACCCAAATCGACAGATACATATTTTAAGTAGCCATAATCATTCAGAATATCCAAGACTTGGCGAAGATTTTCAATTGCTGCTCCGGCTTTTGCACTCTTGACCCGGGACTTGAGCATATCTAATATTTCGTATGTCCCGAAAAGCGTCGGAATCATAGCAAGTGTCTTTTGATCCTCTTCGGACAAATTAAACCGTACGGCCATTTTTTCGAGCATGACCGAATCCTTTCGGTCAACCAATTCAGACAACAGAACGGCGTCTTCACCGGTAATGTCGAGATCCTCCATCAGGCCTCTAAAGAAATCGACCTGCCCAATCGATATTTGAAGATCAGTCAGTCCGAGTTCCAATGCGGAAGCTATCGAAAGTGCAATAACTTCTGCATCAGCTTGCGCGCCTGTTGCGCCCAGCAGCTCCACTCCGGCTTGAGCGAATTCTCTTTGCTTACCTCCACCGGATTCACGAAAGCGATACATATTTCCAACGTAGCAGAATCTTAAGGGTGGTTCCTCTTCCTTGTATATCGTAGCTGCCAGTCGGGCAACCGGAACAGTGCCGTCATATCTGAGCGACAAAATGCGCCCCTCTTGGTCGGTAAGTTTATATAAATTTTCCTGAGCGACAAATTCGCCTCCGGCATAAACATCAAAAAACTCAATGCCCGGGGTCTCAATCTCCTGATACCCTCCAGCTTCATATAATTTACGAAGTTTGCTTTCTACGCCTCTTTTGGCTGCACAATCTTCCGGAAGCATGTCGCTCAGTCCATCCGGAGTGTGAAATCTATAAGTACCCATGTCTCCTCCTAATTGACCCGTTTGATTAATATCATATCCGAAAATCAATTTCTGACATAATATGAATGATTCCTTTACCACTTTACTTCACTAAAGCGGTAAAGCATTTTGAATTATAAAAAATCCTCACTTCTTTGTCAACCCACTCCCCCTCGTGTTTCATTATCTATTTCCGTGAAAAGTTTATTAGAAAATGCTTCGGGGCGCACAATTGAGTTATTGGGTTAGAAATTGATCAGCATATATTAGCCACTGCGCCGGAAAAATATTCGACTGGAGATTGAGAATGGCTCGAAGGTAAGGGCAGCGGTGGTTGTGGTGGTGTTGGCGGTGGTAGGGCCGGCTGTGGCTACGGTCACCGGGCGTATCGGTGGTGGTTGTGGTGGCGGTTGTGGCGCGAGCGACGGGGCGAATCGTTTCGCTTCAGGCGATTACCGCCAAAAGATGCAAAACTTCTGAATTTGGCGGTAAATCTTGAGAGATCAAGTGCACCGGGAACAGGAAAGAATTTGAAATTACCGCCAAAACAGACAATTCTCAGAAATTTGGCGGTAAATGAAGCACCTCATGGCTTCGTATCGCCTTGCGAGAGTTACAGATTACCGCCAAAAGTTGTAAAATATCCGAATTTGGCGGTAAATACATACGAAACAGCACAAACCCAACCATTTCGTATGTATTAGAGTGTAGCAAACCGTTTCGCGCTAGCCTGAAAATCAAAGTAAATACATACGAAACAGCACAAACCCGGCCATTTCGTATGTATTAGAGTGTAGCAAACCGTTTCGCGCTAGCCTGAAAATCAAAGTAAATACATACGAAACAGCACAAACTCAATCATTTCGTATGTGTTAGATTGTGATGCACAGTCCAGCTTGAACCGTAACTAGCGCCAAAATCACTCATATGCTCTATCTCGTCAGTATCCTCCGATATTGACGACTCCAACGTGCCCGGCACAAAAACAAGAAATTTTCGCGGCGTATTTCCGGAGAAAGATTTACCAATATTCTTCGCGACATAATCCTTTTACGGCAGTTTCCGTGTCATGTCACGTAATATGATTCACGCCTTTCACCGAAATAGCTGAAAGGCCTCCCTCGTAAACTATATTCCTTTATGTCACGGTCTTTTCCATTGAATTGAAAACGATTTCCAAACAATTATCTCTCTTCATTGATTTATAAATCTTTCAGGATTAGCATAAAAACATATCAAGTATTATATGGCAAATCCCTGTAAGCTTTCACTATTTGCCTACAAGCTATTTTCAGAAAAGGAGAGTATTTTATGTTTTGTTATCAATGCCAGGAAACCGCCAAAAACAAAGGTTGTACTGTTCGAGGCGTTTGCGGAAAAGTTGAAAATGTTGCCGCTCTTCAGGATTTGCTCATCTACACGCTGAAAGGCATATCAGAGATTGTCATAAAGGACAATGTTGCAACCGAACTCTGTGGCTCTCTTAATAGTGATGTCATTGAAAGCTTATTTATGACCATCACCAATGCGAATTTTGATGAGACGGCTTTCGAAACTCAAATTCTGAAAATGTTGACCGCCAGAGACGGCATACGCCAATCTCAGGACGAACTTTCGGATGCGGCGACATTTAAGGTCTCTTCAAAAGAATCCATGCTCGAGAAGGCTCAATCCGTCGGTGTATTATCGACAGAGAGCGAAGACATTCGTTCTTTGCGCGAACTCATCATTTATGGGCTCAAAGGTATGGCGGCTTACACGGAGCATGCAGAACGTATCGGATTCCGAGACAGCGAAATATTTGCATTCGCGTATGAGGCGCTCGCCGCGACGATTAATGATCAGCTCGGTGTTGATGAATTGGTGGCCATGACCCTTAAAACCGGAGAATTCGGAGTACGGGCGATGGCACTCCTGGACAAAGCTAATACAACTCGTTTCGGACATCCGGAAATTACTGAAGTCAACCTCGGTGTTCGCGAGAATCCTGCAATATTGATTTCAGGACACGACCTGGTTGACCTGGATCAACTGCTGGAGCAGACTAAAGATCATGGCGTCGACGTTTATACGCATAGCGAGATGTTGCCGGCCAATTATTATCCGGTCTTCAAGAAATACGAGCACTTGGTCGGAAACTACGGCAACGCATGGTGGAAGCAAATCGATGAGTTCGAAACCTTTCACGGACCGATTCTCTTTACTACGAATTGCATCGTACCACCAAGAAATCCCGAGATTCAGGGACGCATTTTCACGACAGGTGCCTCAGGATTCCCCGGATGCAAACATATTGTTGCCGATGAAAGGGGTATTAAGGATTTTTCGGAGATTATCGAGCTGGCGAAGACCTTGCCCCCACCGACTCAAATCGAAAGCGGAAGTATAGTTGGCGGTTTCGCACACAACCAAGTGATTGCACTGGCTGACTCAATCGTTGAGGCCGTTAAGACCGGTGCCATCAAGAAGTTTTTCGTAATGGGCGGTTGCGACGGACGTATGAAGTCTCGAGAATACTATACGGATTTCGCCATGAAGTTGCCTTCCGACACAGTGATTATGACGGCAGGTTGTGCCAAATACAGATACAATAAATTGCCGCTCGGCGATATCGCGGGTATTCCGAGAGTTTGGGATGCCGGCCAGTGCAATGACTCCTATTCTCTGGCGGTGATTGCCCTGAAGCTTAAAGAAACTTTTGAGCTCGAAGACATCAACGATTTACCCATAGCTTTTAATATCGCATGGTACGAACAAAAAGCCGTTATTGTTCTCCTGGCACTTCTGTTCCTCGGCGTGAAAAACATCCATCTCGGACCGACTTTACCGGCATTCTTATCTCCGAATGTCGCATCGGTACTGGTCGAAAAATTTGGCATTGCCCCGATTGGTTCTGTTGAAGAAGATATCGCTCTTTTCATGGGCGACTAGAAACGATCTATCAGATCAATTCGGCTATCACAAGAAATTCACCCAAACGGCACCGCTTTCGACGGTGCCGTTTTCATCTGTTGTTCTGAACTACCCTTTTATGGAAAAGAGTCATAAGAATCCAATTACGCATATACATAGCGAAGATATTGGGATGCAATATTTGCGAGTCTCCGGATTGTTTCTTCTCTCGTTCGACCTCGATCAGTCATTTTATATCTCGGATAGAACGCCGTGATGTGATACGGAATCTCCGAATCGACGCTCGCAAGCCACTTCGCCAGATTTCTCATTTCCTCATCCGTGTCATTCTCTCCGGGAACGATTAAGGTCGTTACCTCAACATTGGCGAGCCGCGAAGCAATCTCAATACTTCTCTTAACCGTATCCAGATCTCCTTTAATTCGCGAGTAGAATTCCGGAGAAAATGACTTAAGATCAATATTCAAGGCACTGATATTGGGTAATAATTCAAGCAACGGATCTTCATTGATATACCCATTTGTAACCAAAACCGTTTCCAGTCCATTATGTCTTGCAAGCACAGACGTCTCCGCGACATACTCATAACCTATTAGTGGCTCATTATAAGTGAACGCAATACCAATGTTTCCAAGTTCACGATATCGAAGTGCGAGTTCAACGAGTGTCTCCGGCGAATAAAATGAAATGCTCGAGGATTGCTCGTCGGCCATTGATATCTCATAGTTTTGGCAAAATGGGCAGCGCAAATTACATCCAAAACTACCGACTGATAAGATGTAGCTACCCGGAAAAAAGTGTTTGAGCGGCTTCTTTTCAATCGGGTCCAACGCAATTGAGGTCACTTTCCCATAACTGATGCTCTTGATGACGCCGTCAATATTTTGCCGAGCGTGACAAAAGCCGACCTGTCCGACTTTCAATTGGCAATGATGAGGGCAAATCTCGCATATCGCATTCATTGGTGACGGATGACCTCAAAGCGCTGAATCGAATAGTCGGCGTCAGAAGAAATTCCGGCTTTCGAAAGTGCAATAGAAAGCTGAAGTTCAACGGTATCTACGCCTTCTAAATCCGGTAGAAGAAGACCTCGACGCCCCTTATAAGATACAATCACACCGTATCGAAAGGGGTCGAGTTCTGAAATATCCGAAATCGGTTCCGAAGGACTGAGGACATCAACGCTATAATCCAAATGCTTCATCTCAGCGGCAGTAACCGGCATAAATCGAGGGTCTGAAGTGCCGGCTTCAATGGCGTTTCTGATAATCTCCTCAGCGACCGATATTGCAGTCGGATATATTGTCCCGATACAACCGCGAAGTTGCCCTGCAATCTTCAGCGATACAAAAGTTCCGGCCTTTGTCTTGTACATTTCTTCCGGCAAGTCCGCAGGGACGTCAATGACCCTGCCGCTCATGACATATTCCTCAAGCGCTTTTCGTGCAAGTACAATATAGGGATCCTCAATCAACGAATCTTGAACCATGAGAGCAACTCCCTCCTATCTTGGATTCGCAGGTTCACTCACGAACTAAGGCAAATCCGCAAACCGCAAATTATCTTCCAAATCAAAACCACAGACGGCATAACCCACCCCGAACGGTCCCTCATAAGAGAAAAATTCCGACGAAAAATCTTGTCCGGAAAGGGCTCCGGACATAATAATCAATGATCGAAGGCCGCACTCTGCCGCCTTTTCTGCTAAATCCGGATCAATATTTCGGATTTCATCGACTTGTCCGTTGCGAAGATACTCTGTAATGATTCGATCAAATACCGGCCCCTCCGGAGTAAATCCGTACGGACCGTCTTGTGTCAATCGGTGTGAAAGATCTCCGCTTGCGATTAAGACGACTCGCCCCTCGAAGGAAGATGCCGCTTTGGCAATGCTCTGTCCAAACATAAAATGCGCTTCGGTCGACAAACCGGATAGCGAGATGAGAACCAGATTATAATCACGGAAGTATTTGTCGATAAAATAGAGTGGCACGATGGCACCGTGATCAACAAACATATCCTCCTCATGGAGCAACACGGGAATTGATTTGCAAAGAGACTCGGTGTATATCTTGCTGGCAAGAGATACATCAATATTCTTCCGAACGGATACCAGGGGGGCTCGAAAACGTCTCATATCGCCGTATAGTGAGTGGTCAGCGGAAATAACAAACCGATCATTCATATATGGCGCATGCGGAGATATGACAATTATCGTGCTCGGCTTGATTTCCGCAATCTCTTGACCGACGCGTTCCATCGACAACAATGTGTCACGGATAAGAAGTTCTTCTCCGCGTCCGACTTCCGGAATCAAAAGCGGCGGGTGAGGAACAGTGTAAACAGCAGACAGCGGCATAACTACCACCTCTTTCTATCACAAACAACAACGCTTTCGAATTCATTATAACACGCAAGGTGTGGATTCGCGGTTGCAATGTATTTCAGCAATTAATTCATTGTCAGAGAAAAGTTGCGGGCGTGGATATTTATAAGAAAATGTGCAAACGGACACCCGATCGATCTTAAATTCCGATATTTGTAAGAATTGCCTACCTCATCCGTTCGAAAAGTAAGAAGCTGTGATCGCAAACCACTCTCGGACCCAAAATGTCGGCAAAAGCCACCGAACCGAATCCGAGGCAAGGACTTGAGCATCGATGCCCATTGATTCCGCCATATGCAATGCTCTTGTCAAGTGATATCCCTCTGTGATGATAACGGTGTCTTCTCCCAGCTGATTCTCTTCAATGATCTGCTTTGAAAACGAAAGATTTTCGTACGTTGAAGTCGATCGATCCTCCAGAATAATCCGTTCAGGCGCAATGCCTCGATCGACCATTCTTCGCCGCATCGCTTCTGCCTCACTAATGTCTTCATCCGGACCTTGTCCGCCGGAGACAATTGCAACGCTCTTCGGATATTCCTCAAGATACTCAATTGCCGCATCAATTCGCCTCGATAGCGCCAATGAAGGTTCTTCTCCGTTAACCCTGCAACCTAATACGATAACGGTAGACCGTTGATCCGGAGTTCTGAGAATATTTCGAATCATAATCACGGATAAGATTGTCGCCCAGACAAAACACGCAATGAGAAAGAACGCCACTCCTATAACGAAGATTTTCCCGAATCGTTTCTTAGCAATAACGGCCACCAGCCTCGCAAAGCCCGGCCAAAATACGGCAAGCGATGCCGTACAAATAAAAAACAGCATGCCTACAACATTTCCAAAATTTATAATACCGATAAGCACCGGTCTAAAAAATACATAAAAACCGTAAACTCCCAGCAGAAAAAAAAGCAATCTCAAGACATTGGATATCGATAGAAAACGCATTATCTTCCCTCCTTCTCCGGGCGCCCAACGGGATTTGATGATCGATCTGAGTACAACAAGACAATACATCCCAAAAGCACCACCGTGCAGAACCACGCAGATCTCGCCGCAAGAACTTTCGTCATGACGGCGCCAAGCGCTGCTCCTGCGCAAAAGGCCAAAAGGACAGCAACGTAGCGCAGAAATATCGGAAACGATTCCGCATCATAACCGTAAATGGAGTCCGCCAAAGCCTGCGTAGCGCTTTTCAAGTTGCCTGTACACATCGTTGTAGCATATGCACTGTTATGAAGCTTCGCAAAAGAATTGACTTGCATCGCACAGATAAACGACACCACAACATTCACCACGTTGTCCGGAATCGTATTCGGAAGCAGCCCAATCACAAAAAGAAGTAATGCCTCCACCGCCAATACAATGTGCCGCCATTGAAAAAACCAAAATGCAGACTTTTTCTTTCTCATCCGTTCTGTCAGGAAGACGCCGGCGGCAAATGCCACAATCGGAATCAGATATGAAAGTGCCGAAGAAAAGGCTCCTCTGGCCAACGAAAGTCCGAGAAATACCATGTTGCCGGTCTGAGCATTCGCAAAAACACCGCCGTGATAAAAGTAAGTATAGGCATCCAAGTATCCGCCAACTATGGCTAATGGAATTCCTAGCCATAAAGTATGCGCGATGTATAGTTTTTTCTTAAGACCCATGAAGCCCATCCTTCAGTTAGCAATTGAGGATAAATAATCTACGTATTATACCACAAGAAAATCGCTCGACGCCTTAGCGCTTCGGTTCTAAAAAACCGGGAAATCATCCGGCGGCTCCATACCAATGTCCCCCGAAATTCCGTTTCCGATCGCAGTGGAGTTAACCGTCTTAACGATCGATAATTTTCTTGAAGGCCGTCGGTTTTTTATAGAGAGTTTCACCAGTTCGGCAAATGTATCTTGCAAAAATTTGCGAGACTCGGGATCAAGTTCCTTGTATGCCGCAATGACCATCCCCGCCCCCTTCATCCAATCATCGGTTAAATCAAAAAGAGATTTTGCAGACGTGGACTCCACAACGGAATACAATGTATCCACGAACATACGGCGTTTTTCGGGTGATAATTTGGACAACCAGAGATTGATTGTACGGTGCGTATGAACGGACTCCCCCCGGAGCTCATCGGTCCAAACAAAATCATCGCCTTCGACATTCCATGTAAATGGATCATGTTGCATGAGACCCTTCGCGTTACTGTCAACCACGCGATAATGACTGTGATGATGCAAAAGAATGCCAATCAAGGAAGACGCCGGCAAAGTCTTCCTGATGCGATCCGCCACACGGAGATATTCTTCGCTGTGAATTACTTCCTCCGAAAACCCGGGCCCGTCATGATTGTATATATAAGTAATTCGGTCGCGATTATTGCTTTGTGTATTCATCGCCGCATATACAGCTAAATTGCCGCCTTTGGAATGTCCTCCGACAAATAAGCCAACATTTCCGGGCAAGAAACCGCAGACCGCATTCACATAGAGCAATGCGGCCTCCTGCGACGGAAGCGGATACGAAAACGCCATGTTGAAGTCTTCCTTCCAGCCGATAATCGTTCCATCTGTACCTCGAAAAGCGATATAACAGTTGTCATCATTCAATATAAACGTCGTTGCCGAAAACTGCATCTGCGCCTCAACATCCAGCTCGCTGATATAGTAATTCAACTTTATGTCTCGAAATCTCGGACTGGCACTCATCGCCTCAAGCAAACGCAAATTCAACTCCGGAGAAAATGTTCCTTCGAAATATCGCGAAAAATGCTCCGCTCGATATAAATCCCTGAGCCGAACCGCCGGCAAATCCTCAAACGGATCCCCGACGATATCGGAAAGGTCGAGATAAGAAAACTGCGACAATACAAGGCTGTCTACATCATTAAAAGGCGCGACCTCGAATGTGCGCAATTCGTTTCTGACATAGTCAATGATGTTTCCCATGAGTATTCTCGCCTCCGATAATAGCAATTCCAAATCACAGTTTTCATTCTCGCGAATCTGTATCGACCCGAACGAAAACGTTATTAATTACACTATCAATTATAACCTGAATCTAACGGCATCGCTATAAGTGCAACAGTCAACCAATTACTCTTTCAATTTTTCTTGACTATATATTTTTTGTAAAATTGACCTAATTTGCTTATTAGGAGGTACTCGGTGTGAAAAGATTCATATCTTCATTCAAATCGTTACGAAGAATCCCTTAACACAATTGTTTCGAACGATTCGACAAGCTTCGACTCAGCGGATGCGATTCTTCGACCCTATCCGCCGGTTGGGTCATGGGAAAGCCAATTCCGTGAGATAATTCTTGCTGCAGATGGTTTTTACGTCCAAGATTAGTTTATATATGCCATCGCAGAAGAGGAGTTTCAACACTATCTTGTCGGCGATAAATCGGCGGATGAGACTGCAGAAATTATCCATAGTCGAATTAGCATCTATCTCGTCGAAACCATTAATGAGTAACACACACTTCATATAGATCAAGTCCCGGCCGTTTCTCGTTTTTGAAAAAACTATTGACAGAGCAGCCAATGCGTAATAATATGACGATAATTTATAAGAAACTGTTGAGTAAGAGTAGTACTCGGAGTGACTGATTTCATAGAGAGTTGCGGATGGTGGAATCGCAACAGGTTGGTTTCCGACGAATGGACTTACGAGGGCGGCCCGAAAGATTTATCTAGTAGGCACCGACGGGGATCCGACCCGTTATCAGGCGGACTCGTATGATAGTACGAGATCAGAGTGGATCGTGTTAACGCACGGTCAAGCAAGGTGGTACCGCAGGAGTTTAGGCTCTTGTCCCTGCATATAGGGGCAAGGGCTTTTTTGTATGTTTATTTAGAAAGGATGATCAAAATGTTTATTGCAAATGCCATTAAGAAACTGGTCGAGGGAAATCACTTATCCGAAGATGAGAGCTATCAGGCGATTTACGAAGTCATGTCCGGAGAAGCTAATGAGATTCAAATCGCGGGCCTTTTGATAGCTCTTCGCATGAACGGCGAGTCTGTCGAGGAAATAACCGGCGGCGCAAAGGCGCTATGTGAGCGCGCCAATCGAATTAACCCCAAAGTTGATCTGTGTGTCGATCCCGTCGGAACAGGCGGCGACGGCAATAATACGTTTAACATTTCATCAACCGCAGCCCTGGTCGCCGCAGCGGCAGGTGCAAGTGTTGCAAAACACGGCAATCGCTGTATTTCGAGCCGCTCCGGAAGTGCGGATTTCTATGAAGCTTTGGGTTTCAATATCAGTCTGTCCCCTTCAGCCGTAGAAAAATGTGTTGAAGAATTAGGTTTCGGCTTTATGTTCGCACCGACCTTTCACCCGGCAATGAGGTTTGCCGGACCGGTCAGAAGACAATTGGCGGTCAGGAATATTTTCAATGTACTTGGTCCTCTGTCTAATCCTGCCGGTGCAAAGGCTCAAGTCCTCGGGGTCTATGATCGTTCGATCATGCCATTTATCGCGAAAACTCTCCAAAAACTCGGAGAGCAACACGCCTTGGTCGTTCATGCTGAAGACGGATCCGATGAGATTACTAATACCGGAAAAACATATGTCATGGAAGTCTTTCCGGATCGGATCGAGGAGTACACCATATCTCCGGATATGTTCGGCTTGCCGACTTGTACATTGTCCGATATCATCGGGGGCTCCCCGGAAGAAAATGTCGAAATATCATTGAGAATTTTCGATGGTGAAAAAGGGCCGCATCGGGATATTGTCGTTTTGAACGCTGCCGCAACCATATATGTCGCCGGCCTTACGAAAACATTTGAAGAAGCTGTCCGCATGGCCGAGAAGACTCTGGATTCCGGAGCTGTCAAACGTAAAGTCGAGGAAATCCGAATTTTCACTAACCGGGAAGATATCAAATCGATGTAGTTCCTTACGCCTATCTAACACGAATCAATATGTAGAATATGTAGAAGAGGAAAAAGCTATGAGTCAATTCATCATTAACTCCGAAAAACATAAAATTAAAACAGTCGCGACGAACACGATACTCGACCGCATTGTGGCGCAAAAAAAGGAGCGTATCATTGCTCGAATGGAACACCGCAGTTTAAAGGAATTGATGGTACTTGCGGAAAGCAGTCCAAAGCCGATGGCCGATTTCGAGACGGCCATTCAATCAACCCCCCTTTCCTTGATTGCAGAAATCAAAAAAGCTTCTCCTTCCAAAGGTGTCATATGCGAAAATTTCGACCCTGTCAAGCAGGCACTTGCATATGCTAATGGCGGAGCTCAGGCCATTTCTGTTTTGACCGAACAGGATTTCTTCTTAGGTTGCGACCGTTACTTAACAGAAGTTAAAGAGGCCGTCCATTTACCGATTCTGCGCAAAGATTTTACAATAGACGCCGGACAGATATATGAGGCCAGAATACTGGGCGCATCCGCTATATTACTGATTGCGGCTATTTTGCCGGATGAGATACTGAAGGAATTCATCGTAATTGCTCATAGCTTAGGCCTTTCCGTTCTTTTAGAAGTCCATACGATGCAAGAACTCATGCGTGCTTTGGATCTCAATGTCCGTATCATCGGCATCAATAATCGAGACCTTCATACATTTCATGTCGATTTGGCAACCACCGAGCGTCTGGCTCCGATGATCCCCGCAGGAAGAACTATCGTCTCCGAAAGCGGGATTTTCACGGCAGCAGACATATCTCGATGCTATCGAAGCGGCGTGCGTGCCGTACTTGTCGGAGAAAGCCTGATGCGATGTTCTGATAGCGACCATTCCGTGGAAAAAGCCATTCAAGAGTTATTTGACGATATCCCCGGCAGAGCCGGACGATAATGATAGATTTCGATACCTAAGGAGAAAAGAGGACAATTTATGAAAAAAGGAAGATACGGGTCCTATGGCGGCCAATACGCCTCTGAAACATTAATGTTCGCGTTGAATGAACTGGAGACTGCTTACAGAACGGCCCAGAATGACCCGCTGTTCATCGAAGAATATAAGCGATTCCTTAGAGAATATGCGGGTAGGCCTTCACTTTTATATCACGCGGAGCGAATGTCTAAAGACTTGGGGTTTACGGTGCTTCTCAAGCGTGAAGACTTAAATCACACCGGTGCTCACAAGATAAACAATGTTCTCGGACAGGCGCTCTTAGCAGTTCGAATGGGCAAAAAACGTCTGATTGCAGAGACCGGTGCCGGTCAACACGGCGTCGCAACCGCGACCGCGGCTGCTTATCTCGGTCTTTCCTGTGATGTATATATGGGATTGGAGGACATGCGACGCCAATCACTGAATGTATATCGAATGGAGCTTCTTGGAGCACAAGTCCACGCTGTGACCGACGGAACTGCAACGCTGAAAGATGCGACCAGCGAAGCCTTGCGCGAATGGTCGCGAAGGGTATCGGACACCTTCTATGTCATTGGCTCTGTGGTCGGTCCGCACCCCTATCCCGAGATCGTTCGCGATTTTCAAAGAGTTATCGGCGACGAGATTCGAAACGAGACCTTGGATCGTTATCATCGTCTGCCCACCGCTTTGGTCGCTTGTGTCGGTGGCGGAAGCAACGCAATGGGTACATTCTATCCATTTATTGCAGATCAAGAAGTTCGCCTGATTGCATCCGAGGCCGCCGGTCGAGGCATGGATACTTCAACACACGCTGCATCCATAAGCGGCGGAAGCGTCGGCGTTTTTCACGGTATGAAATCCATTTTCCTGCAAGACGATGAAGGTCAGATTGCTCCTGTCTACTCAATATCTGCCGGACTCGACTATCCGGGCATTGGGCCGGAGCACGCATATCTCAATGAAATCGGTCGTGCGGAATACTTTCCCGTCACCGACGATGAAGCGGTTGACGCATTCGAGTATCTCAGCCGCATTGAAGGGATTATCCCTGCCATCGAGAGCTCACATGCTGTCGCGCTGCTCATAAAACTTAAGGAACAATTCGGAACGGACGATCTGGTGGTCATCACGATTTCCGGCCGAGGAGATAAAGATGTCGAGGCTATTGGCCAATATCGAGGTCGACTTAAAGCGGGAGGTACGTCAAATGAAGCCTAATCCAATAGATGCACGTTTTGAAAAATTACGAGCCGAGAACAAAAAAGCCTTTATTCCATTCATAACCGCCGGCGACCCTTCAGCAGAAGCGACGTATTTAATTGCGAAATCAATGATTGAAAACGGAGCAGATCTCATCGAGTTCGGTGTCCCCTACTCAGACCCATCCGCAGACGGACCGGTCATCATGAGAGCCGATGAGCGAGCTCTCGCTGCAGGTATTCGTTTAGTCGATGTATTTGAGATTTGCAGAAGAACTACACAAGAATATCCGGAAATACCGGTTTTGCTCCTTCTATACTTCAATTCGATTTTTGTTTACGGCATGGACAAATTTATGTCCGCATGCAAAGACAGCGGTATTTCAGGGCTCATCATTCCGGATCTTCCCTTTGAAGAGAGAGACGAGCTTGAGCCGACGGCGGATCAGTATGGGGTATATCTCATTTCTATGGTCACTCCGACATCTTTCGATCGCATACGATTAATTGTGCCCAATGCAAAGGGGTTCCTATATTGTGTATCTACTTCCGGGGTGACCGGCGAGAGACAGACATTTGAAACGCAATTTCAAGAATATATGGATGCCCTGAATACCTATTCAGATATCCCGAAGTGTCTCGGTTTCGGAATATCAACACCCGAACAAAAACAATCTTTAGAGAAATACTGCGACGGCATCATCGTGGGCTCTGCCTTGGTCAAGAAAATTGAGGACGCCGTCCTCGATGGTCTCAGCGAGTCTGCGATTGCTGACAAACTCGGCGCGACCGTCAAAGCATTTACGGGGGATTCAATATGCTAATCGAGCCTTCTTATTCACAATTTACGTCTATGCTTCAAGAGCGTCGAATTATTCCGATTGTCCAGAGGATTCCGGCGGATCTGTTTACACCTATTTCAGTGTTCAGACGTTTTGCCACCGGGCCAAAGAGCTTTCTTCTCGAAAGCGTTGTCAACGGGCAGCGCTGGGCGAGATATTCCATCATGGGCTCGGATCCGATGATTGAATATATTGTGAAAAAAGGTGTTGCGAGTTATCGCGTCGGAAGCCGGAACTACCCGCCCGAGAATTTGGGCCGCCAACCCATCGATCATCTCAAAAGCATCCTCGCGCGATCCGTTTCCGGTCGCTTCGATTATATAGACCATTTCTACTGCGGCCTGATTGGATATTTTGGTTACGACTTTGTCCGCTATTCCGAAATACTTCCGGATAATAATCCAGACAACATAGATATGCCGGATTGTCACTTGATGGCGCCTGAGCAGGTCATCGTGTTCGATCATCTCAAGAACGAAGCCGCTGTTATTGTGAACGTTTTTTCTGAAGAAGGCGCCGACGGCTATACAAAAGCAGTAACAAAGATTGCGGACATTATTGCTCGTATTCAAGACACATCCTCGATCCGTCCCGCTCGCGTCCACCCATCCGAGCTGAGTTTTCAATCCCACACCGGCCACGATCGTTTCTGTGAAAGTGTCGAGCGTGCCAAAGAATACATTCGCGACGGCGATATTTTTCAAGTTGTTTTATCGCAACGTTTCAGCTCAGACTATTTTGGAGATGCTTTGCCGGTCTATCGTGCGCTTCGAACCGTCAATCCCTCTCCGTATATGTTCTATTTTCAGTTCGAGGATGCTGCAATTGTAGGTTCATCGCCCGAAATGCTGGTACGGATCAATAGCGGCATCATCGAAACTTGCCCTATCGCCGGGACGCGTCCTCGAGGTAAAACCGCCGAAGAAGACCAAGTCTTTGAGGAAGAACTGCTCCGCGACGAAAAGGAAATATCCGAGCACTACATGCTGGTGGACTTAGCCCGAAACGACGTCGGAAAAGTCGCCGAAATCGGAACCGTCGAAGCCAAAAACATTGGACATGTCGAAAAATATTCTCACGTCATGCACATCGTGACCAATGTGTTCGGCAAGCTTCGCGAGCCATTCAGCCCGGTGGATGTACTATCTTCAATACTGCCTGCCGGAACCCTCTCGGGTGCCCCGAAAATCAGAGCGATGGAGATTATTGACGAGCTCGAGCCATTGAGACGGGGACTATATGGCGGTGCTGTCGGCTACTTTGGTTTTGACGGTGACATGGACACTTGTATTACGATCCGTACCGCACTGATTCGCGATCGACAAATACACGTTCAAGCCGGAGCCGGAATCGTTGCGGACTCTGATCCGGAAAAGGAATACCAGGAATCCATGAACAAAGCCCGTGCGCTTTTTTCGGCGCTTGAAAAGACCGGAGGTATGCGATGATTTTACTGATTGATAACTATGATTCTTTTGTCTACAACGTCTACCAGTTGGTCGGCAGCATAAACCCCGACGTAAAAGTTATTCGAAACGATGCATTAACCGTAGGGGAAATCGAAGCGCTCTCGCCCACGCACATCATTATATCTCCCGGTCCCGGCTATCCATGTGACGCCGGAGTATCGATTGATCTGATTCGAACGCTATCCGGAAAAATCCCGATACTCGGCATCTGTCTCGGTCATCAAGCCATCGCCGAAGCATTTGGCGGCGAAATTATTCACGCGCGCGAACTCGTACACGGTAAGAAAAGACCGGTGAATATTCTTTCTTCGAGTTCGACAGGAGAGTACCTCTGCCCGTTATTCAGTGGTCTGCCGTCAACTATCGAGGTCGCCCGATATCATTCTCTTGCAGCCAACGCAGATAATATGCCTGATGCATTAATCGTCACTGCACTTGCACCCGATAATACCATTATGGCAGTTCAACATAGGAAATATCCGGTATTTGGCATTCAATTTCATCCGGAGTCCATTCTGACCACGGTCGGAGATACCATTATGAAAAATTTTCTTTCTCAAAAGGTTGGCTAACCGGATATATTGAACTGATGCAGCAAAAATATACCGCTCAAAGCGATTATTCGAACGGATAACATCGTTCGTCATAATTAGCCGGGCGGTATATTTATTTGTGATAGGATTCGTTGTTCGCTATTTTGAATGCTCTGTAACATTGCTCGACTAAGAACAAGCGGGCCATGGTGTGCGTCATCGTCATGTCCGAAAAACGCACTCTGAAATCTGCCCGGTCGAGCACTTCCCTTGAAAAACCGTTGGAGCCACCAATCATTATTGTGAGCTCCGCGCCTCCTTGATCAAAAGCACGGATCAGTGTCTCTGAAAAACGCACCGAATCCATCGTTACACCGGATAGATCCATCAGCCACAATAAAGAAGAGGGCTTAATCTTTGCCAGCATAGCATCCCCTTCTTTTTTCAAGGCTTGCTCACGCGGCAAATGATCCGGCGCATCCGGCACTTCAATAATTGAAAGGCTGCAAAATCTGGACAGCCGCTTTGTGTACTCTTCAATCGCTTCTCGTAACCAAGTATCCTTGACCTTGCCGGCGCATACAATTTGAAGTTTCATGTTTCTGACCTGGCTTCAGATATTATTCGGCACGGTGCAACTGAAGGTGAAAGAGTAGTAGTTTGGAAATTTGCCTGCCCCAATACAATCGGCGGCGAAGGATAGTGTCGATTGGCTAATGTCAATGAGAACGGCGGTGCATTTAAAAATCCTTTTTCGAGTAAATAATCCATCACTTCACGACGCGCTACCGAGGGCGAGTTGTTTTCTTGGCTCAAGTGGCCAAGGATAATGTGCTGCGTCCCGTTTTCGAGTAAATATGCAACCGCCTTGGCACAGTCGGCGTTGCACAAGTGACCATAGTCACTATCCACACGCTTTTTAAGAATCCAAGGGTAAGGTCCGCTGAACAGCATATCTTTATTATAGTTTGCTTCAATTAATACGGCTTCTGTACCGGTTACAGCGCGTTTCACATCTTCGCTGAAGTGCCCTATATCCGTTACTAAGGCAAACGATCGCCCCTTTGATTCAAACCGATATCCGACGGATCCTTTTGCATCATGTGGCGTCGGAAAAGGCGTGACATCCACGCACCCCACCTTTAGTGTCTTCCAGGGTTCAATTACGTGATCCAATTCTTCAGCGTGAGGTTTCTTCTGGGCATTGCGAATACCACGCCATGTCATTGCCGTTGCATAGGTATGGTGATTATACTTTCGCACTAAGACATCTAAACCGCTCAGATGATCCGAATGATCATGCGTGATAAAAATCGCATCCAATCTCTCGGCAGACTCACCGACTTGACCCAACGCGTCAATGATTTGCTTGCAAGAGCGTCCTGCATCTATGAGAATCTTTGTGCCTGCAAAGCTGATAAAAACAGCATTTCCACTGCTTCCGCTGAAAAGCGGAATAATTCGAAATACATCAGAACTCATGTCAAATAAATCCATTTGCATGTCATCACACTTCTACCAACGGTCTTTGACAAGATGACGCATCTTCTTCGACTCGTTCTATCTGAGCCCCCATCGCGGTCAGTTTTTCGACAATATGCTCATACCCGCGATCAATTCGATACGCAGAAGAAATAATCGTTTCTCCGGTCGCAACTAATCCCGCCAGGACCATCGCCGCTCCGGCTCGCAGATCCATCGCGACGACATTCGCACCGTGCAAAAAGCTCGGGCCACTCACTAATGCGACTCGCCCGATGACGGATATATTCGCTCCCATCGTCTGTAACTCACTGATATATTGAAAACGGTTGTCCCATACATTTTCGTGCATCCGGCTCATACCCTTTGCCAGACAAAGCAACGCTGTCGCCTGTGGCTGCAAATCGGTCGGAAATCCGGGATATGGCATGGTTTTGAAATTTACGGGCTCTATCGGACGACACTCTTCAATAGTAACTCGAATAGAATCGTCACCCTCAAAAATATCAAAACCCATTTCCATCAGTTTTGCGGTTAATGGCTCCATATGCTTAGGAATCAAATTCTTAACGGTTACGTCTCCACGGGTCATCGCTGCAGCAATCATATATGTACCTGCTTCAATCTGATCCGGGATAATGGAATAGGAATAGCCGCCGGGCAAAACCGGTACACCCTTGATACGAATTGTATCTGTACCGGCACCCTTGATATTAGCACCCATCGAATTCAAAAAGTTTGCGACATCAACGATATGTGGCTCTTTCGCAGCATTTTCGATGGTGGTTAACCCATCTGCACGGGTTGCTGCCAACATAATATTAATCGTCGCTCCAACACTTACCACATCTAAAAATATGTGTGCACCACGTAGTTTATCTGCTACGATTCGAATCGTGCCATCTCTCAAATCCGATATATCCGTGCCTCGAGCACCTAATTTAGAAAAGCCCTTCAGGTGTAAATCGATGGGACGTGTTCCGAAATTGCATCCTCCCGGCATATGCATCGTCGCCTTTTTAAAACGAGACAGCAAAGCGCCAAGCAAATAATACGACGCGCGAATATTCTTAACCTTTGCATGCGTCGCTTCATGCGTTGAAATATTGGTTGGGTCAATCTTGTATGTACCTCCGCCAAGAGGTGTAATAATCGCACCTAACGTTTCACATATCTCAAGCATCGCCTGAACATCAGCAATATCCGGAACATTCTCCAAAATACAGGCTCCGTCAAGGAGCATGGCAGCAGCTAAAATTCCTAAAACGGCATTTTTGCTACCGCTGACGGAAACCTCGCCTTGAAGCGGAATTCCACCATGTATCTTATATACTGACATTCTATTTCCCCCTGCGCTTGTCTATTTGCAGATCATCCAGCGTCATGTTTTCAAGACTTTTGCGCTCACCCGTTTTTGTTGTCTTCGAAGAAGACAACGTGCGTTGTCTATTGTCCGGGTGTATCTTTGATTTGGTCAAGCGATCGGAAGTCTTTTTAGAGAGATTGACCTCCGCTTCGGCTTTCTTAAGCATTTTATCTGATTTTGCCTCAATGGTCGATACTTCAGAGCCCTTTATCATCTTTTTCTGAGCAGCACTTACCTTTTCTTTTGATTTGTTAGTCAGGCTTTTATTCGGATCCGTCTTTTCCAAAATATCGGAAGATTTACCCGACTCTGAAGTCGGAGCAGAAGATGTCGTGCCGGTTTGCTTGTTTTGGATACGAATAGCACGTGACTGAATATTTAGCTGAGACAAGGGAACCGATGGCGTGGGTTCAGGTTCCGGTCGGTTCAATTTTGCTGCTTTTGCCAATGCAATATAGGGATGTGGCGGGATAGTCTCCTCAACACGCTTTTGAATCTCTGCTTCTGGTTCAACATGAGCACTATTTTCTTCCGTTCGCCGAACCTGTGCCTCCTTGATAATGTCTGTCGACGGCATCGAAGGCTTAATATTCATCGAATGATAATTATTCTTTTGCGGCACTTCTTCTTTTGGTTTTGTATCATATACGATAACGTCCGCTTTAGCAGGAATATTCGCTTGGTTTGCATTCGGATTATTTTCGATTCCCGGCTGCGCTTGAGTTGATATATCCTGAGTATTCTGAATATTCTGAGTCTTTGCAGTCACGTTGACGGGTGCCGAATAAAAGAAGTCCTCATCGGGATCTGCCAGTAAATAATGAAGTAAACTCTCTTTTTGATCTTTGGTAATCTGCGATAAAGAATACAATTGCATATCAAGTTCATCAGCCGCCGACAACAAGTATTGGCAGGCGTTTTCAAACAATATCTCTGTTCTCGGTGACCCCGCAAGAATAGCATCCAAAGCTTCACGATATGTCGTCTCCGCCTTGGGTAACGTCACAACAAATTCTGTACCCTTGCCTAACGTGCTGCTGGCAGTAATTGTCCCACCCTGAAGCTCAGCCAACTCCTTCGCAATAGACAGACCTAATCCCGTTCCTCCATATTTTCGAGAGCCGGTCGCATCAACGCGGTAAAAGCGGTCAAATAATCTCGGAAGGTTCTCTTTCGAAACGCCCATTCCATTGTCAGCGACTTTGAGAGAAATGTAATTCTTCGTCGCATGAACAAAAACCTGAACCTGACCGTTTTTCTCCGTATATTTGATAGCATTAGAAACGAGATTTGTTAAAATTCGATCGAAAGCAGTCGGATCCCCATATACAGCGGCCATATTTGAAAGAACCGCGGAATTCAAAGTAATATTCTTTTCCTCGGCATGCAAACCAAATCTCGAAACCACTTGCTTCATCAACGCCGCAATGTCGTACTGGACCATCCTCGGGCGAACCCCTTTGCTATCTATCGAAGATAAAAGCAAAAGATTCTGAACCAGATTATCCATTCTCTCACAATCGTCGTGAATTCGCTGCACATCACTCTTGACATCGTGAATCGACTTTCCTTCTAAACCCCAATCCAAAAGAGTTTCGGAATAGGCAGATATAGTTGTAAGAGGCGTCTTTAATTCATGTGAAACATTGGCAACAAATTCTTTTCGCTGCTTCTCTTCACGCTCTTGTTCCGTAATATCCTGAATAATAATAATCCAACCCGGGCTCTCCGAAGATGAAAACTGAGATCGAGCCATCTGCAGCTTAATAATGCGGTCCGTAACAGTTATATTACCCGATACATTATCTGTAGATTGAAGCATCAAATCCAAAGTAATGCCGTTGTCTTTGCCATAAGCATCCAAAAACGATTGAAAAGTACGCGGCAGATTATCCGTGCCCAACAAATTCTTTGCGGATGGATTGGCGCTGATCAGCTTACCATCCGGGCCGTATGCCAAAACTCCTACGTCCAACTTGCGAAGTATGGTGTCGGAAGTACTCTTTTCAGTCTTAAAATCGCTGATAATAGAAGCGATTCGCTCGTCCGCAGCTACAGCAAATTGTCTCGTCTTAAATCGCAAGTACATAACGCACAAAATAAGCACCAGCAGTATCGAAATAAGTGCGAGTAAGGTAATCCAGAAATACGTACTATTGAAAATATCTGTAGGCGCCACAAGACGAAAAATGAGCTTCATGTCAGAAATTGCCATGATTCACGTCGCCTCAAGCCTGACTTTTATCAAAATAGTAACCGACACCACGCTTTGTTAAAATGTATCGATAATTACTCTGATCGGGCTCGAGTTTTTCACGTGTGCGACGGACCGTTACATCGACCGTACGAACGTCACCAAAATACTCATAACCCCAAACTTTTTCAAGAAGCTGCTCTCGGGAAAAAACTTGTCCGGCATTCTGCGCCAGAAATAAAACCAGCTCATACTCCCTTAATGTCAGTTCAAGAACGCGGCCATTCCGCATAACCTGATAGGCATCGGTATCAATCTGGAGATCACCGAAAGTCAAATGCTTGGCATCCGAAGCAGAATCACTATCTGAAAGAGCCACGCGTCTCAGTTGTGCCTTAACTCTGGCAAGAACTTCGCGAACACTAAAAGGCTTTGTAATATAGTCATCCGCACCCAGTTCAAGACCGAGAACCTTATCGATTTCCTCGCTCTTCGCTGTAAGCATCAGTATCGGAACACTCGATTGTGTGCGAAGCTTACGGCATACATCAAATCCATCCATCTTGGGAAGCATGCAATCCAGAAGGATAAGGTCCGGCTTCATTGTAAGTCCCATCTCGAGACCGGCTGCACCATCCGTCGCCGTTATTGTAGTATAACCCTCTCTCTCGAGATTCACCTTAAGAATATCGACAATATTGGGTTCGTCATCAACGATGAGGATTTTAGCGCACATATATGACTCTCCATTCCGCGATAAGAATATCGCCACAAAATAACAATGTTATACGAAACTCAACTAGAGTAATTATATCATTTATACGTAAAAGTCCAAACGAAAAAAAAGAAGGTCTTTTGCTTACTCGCAAAAGACCTTCATATAATCCGGCAGCGATCTATCTTCCCGGGCCGTTGCCAGCCAAGTATTGTCGACACAAAAGAGCTTAACGGCTGTGTTCGGGATGGGAACAGGTGTGGCCTCTTTGTCATAGCCGCCGGAATGGT
>Ga0209723_1000964_pt1 | contig 48666 bp, 55 predicted proteins | sample BiotimSIPDNA_2_FD_185750 | JGI IMG/M metagenome (GOLD analysis project Ga0209723, IMG submission 185750) | Anaerobic biogas reactor microbial communites from Washington, USA - Biogas_R2 time_0 SIP DNA (SPAdes) (version 2) | ecosystem: Engineered > Bioreactor > Anaerobic > Unclassified | place... | reverse complement strand
TTTCTTTTCGGGGATACTGAATGAAATACGCCATAAAAAAGACGATATACCCGGACGGCACAGCAACCTGGACCGACCCGGCCCCTGCGCACCCCGCCGCGCGCCCCTACAGGCGCCGCCGCCGGGGCCTAATCGAGGTCCTGGCGCTGTACGACACCAGGGCCGCCGCCCTGGCCGCCGTCGAGGACCTGGCCGCCGCCCCGCCGCCCGCCGCCGCCCGGTCCGCGCTAACCGGGGCCGTTAACGCGGCCCTGGTTAACAAAGGCCGCCTGGCCGCCGCCCTGGGGATGTCCCCCGCCGCCCTGGCCGCCCGACTATACGGGCAGACAAAAACATCACCGGAGGAAGCCGCCCGGGCCGCCGCCCTGGCCCGCCGGATAACCGCCGCCCTGGCCGGGGAATAACCGCCGCCCCGCCGCCCTGCCGCCCCTGGCAGGGCGGCTTTTTTTATTCCCCGGACGACACCCGCCAGAACGCACAGAAACATGCCTATTTTCGACGACCCCGCCCGGACCGATAAAAGACGCGACCGGGCCGCCATCGTCGAAAACAGGCATGTCTCTGTTTCGCTATGGCCGCCCTGGCGCTCCGGGGCCGGATGTCAAAACCCGGTCAAACCAGGCCGGGCCGCCGCCCGCCGCCCCCGGCCGCCCCCGGCCGCCCCGGGCCGCCGCGGGCAGGGGCCCGAACCCCTCCGTTCCGAGGGTCTCCGCCCCCCACAGGGCTATCAGAATCGCGTCCGCCTCGTTGTCGTCCCGAGGGTCTCTGCCGGAGCGCCGCCGACACGCTTCGACCATGGCCGCCTTGTCCGCCCGGCCCGACCCCGTGGCCCACTTCTTCAACTCCGTCGTGTGCACACAAGACACCTCGACCCCTTTATTGACGGCGGTTTCCAGTATCAGGGCCTTCAATCCGCTCGCTATTTCCGTCGCCGCCCCGCCCCGGAGCAAAGTTTGCTCGTGGACTATCAGCCGGATGTCCGGATGCCTGCCGAACACCTCCGCAAGCGCCTGGCGGAAGCGGACATACCGCATGCCCCTCGACTCCCCCGTCCGCCGCCTGTCCGCGAGCTCCCAGGCCCCGGACTCCACAATCGCGCCGCCCTCGGCAACCGCGAACCCCGTCGTCGTAGCCTGGTCAAGCCCAAGTATTTTCATGCTTTCCTCCTGCTCCTCAAGAACGCCAGCACCGCCTCGGTCCCCGCCCACAGCGCCGTCCACGGCACCCCGGCGTAGGGCATCGCCCAGTCCCCGAGGGCCTCCGACCACACCAGCCGGTACGCCCTCGGCTTCTTCACCTTCGCCTCCACGACCGCCGCGAACACCACCCCCTCGGGGCTGTTCGGGTCGACGTAGCCCCGCCATTTTTCCAGTCCTTCCTCCATGCAAAAACTCCTTTTTTTGGTTGTTTGGTGACAGCTTAAATCGGGAAGGGGGTCTTATAGGAGGTGACACCCTTGCCCCCCTTATAGGGGGGGCAAGGTGTCACCCCTATTCCCCCCCCCCCGTAGCTGACCGTCATCGCGATTTCCTACGTGGTGACACCTTTGGAGCAAGGTGTCACCAAGGTGTCACCACAGGTAGGAAACTGGGCCAGTTTCAGCCCCCGGCGGTTTTTGTCCCGGAACGCCACCACGACCCCCTCCGCCACCAGTTCGTCGACCAGGCCCCGGATGGTTTCCCCGTCCACCGGCTCCCCGCTCACGGGGTCCGGGACCCGGGCGCTTTCGATGGGCCTGCCGCCCCCGCCGTTCCGCCGGGTGAACGGGTTGCCCGCCCTGTACGCCCCGTCTATCAGGGCCGCCACCGCCCCGCGGACGGTCTCGTCCGCCGCCGCCGAGTCGACGACCGTGAACACGCCGCCGGAGTTGTCCAGGACGATTTTCCGCCCCGGCCTGGCCACGTTCGACTTGGCCAGCGCCAGTTCCACCAGGCCGTCCGCCCGGTCCGCCTTGACGTAGTTGAGCTCCCACCGGCACCGGAACGCCCCCTCCCACGCCGTCGACCCCGAGAACCCCTGCCCGGTCGCGGAGGGGGTCTTGGAGGGGTGCGCGAGGACAACGATGGTGACCCCCAGTTCCGCCCCGAGTTTATTCAGGTGGTATTTCACAAATTGTGAAACTTGCGAACGGTCGTTTTCATTTCCTGCATACATGTCGGCGAGGGTGTCCAGTATCAGGACCCCGCCCTCGGTGCCGAAGTGCTCCCGGCCCCTGGCCCGCAGTTCCGCCATGAAGGGCGCCTCCCGGAGGAGGCCCCTCCGGTCCGGGGCGCAGAGGATGTTGTCGTGGCCGAGACGGCACCAGACCCGGGCGACGCCGGGGGGCACGGGCCGCTGGTCCAGCCTCGACCGCCGGTGTATGCGGCGGGCCAGTTCCTCCTCGGAGTCCTCGCACGACACCACCATGGTCCGCCCCCGCCGCAGGACGGGCTGCCCGACGAAGGGCTCCCCGGTGGCCAGGGAGTGCATCAGGTCCAGGGCCAGGCTGCTTTTGCCCGTTCCGCCCCTGCCGGAAAAGAGGACCGTGTAGCCCTCGTCCGCCGCGAGCCAGTCCTGGATGAACCACCGGCGGGGAGGGACCTCCGCCGCCGCCAGCTCCGCCCAGTCCGCGCCGCCCCGGTCGGAGAACTTCGCCGGGGGCCCCTCCGGCGGGTCCGGCAGGGGGTCCAGGAGGAGGACCGCCTGGTCCCGGGCCTCCTTGCTCTCCGCCCCGAAGTCCCCGGCCCGGTATGCCGAGTCCATGGTGGCCCGCACTTCACGCTCGGCGGGGTCGAGGCCGATTTTCCCGAGGGCCTCCGACGCATAGAGCTCCGCCGCCAGTTCCTTTGAAATCCCCGCCTTGCACAGTTCCCGCATGAGCATGAAAAGCTGGTTGTTCCGTTCGCCTTCCTCGACCTCCGGCCAGTCGGCGATGATTTGCTCCGCCCGGGCGACTTTCTCGGCGCTGTCCGGGGTGATTTTCGCGTTGTAGGTGACGGCGGCCGGGGAGTCCGCGCCGGGGGCCTTGCGTTTCAGGGCGGCGGCGAGCCAGGCGGGGGCGGGGGCGGGTTCGGCGGGGTCCTCGATGGCGTAGCTCCCCTTCCCCGTTCGGGAGCCCGGGATGACGACGTACCCGCCGCTGGCTTTCACGTCGACGGCGGGGAGAAGCCCGTTCCGGCTTTTCAGGCCGGAGGCGGCGTAGTAGCGGTGGATGCCGCCGGAGGGGGTGCGGACCCGGAAGGTTCTGGGGATGCCCTCCGCGCTGTCCAGGAGGTATTCCCGGAGGGAGTCCTCGCCGTCCACCGTCGCGCCCTTGCGGACTTTCCCCCGGTCGGTGTCGACGACCGCGATGCCGGCGCGCCCCGGGGGGAAGCCGAAGTTGCACCCGCCCAGTGCGGCGCTCTCGAACCATTCCCGTATCTGGGCCTCGTCCGTGGTGGCCTTCTGCTCCCACTTCTTGACGGCGGGCAGCTTGTCCTGGCCGACGGGAAACACCGGCCACCCCCTGCGGGCGAAGGCCAGGGCCCCTTCGAGTCTTGGGTCCTCAGCCATTGGACGCACCCCCCTTCCTCGCGGATTTCCGCCTTGCCGGGTACGGCTTCCTGAACGGGCTTTTCGGCAGGAACAGAACCGGCTCGTCGTAGCGTTCCGGGTTGAGGAACTCCAGGGCTTCCGGGCGCAGGCCGCCGGAGGCCAGGACGGCGTTCTGGAGGGCGGTTTCCGCCCGCGCCCGGAGGACGGGGGTCCCCGCCGGGGAGTACAGCATGTCCCACCGGGTGATGTTCATCCCGAGGGACATCAGGACGGCCTCGATTTTCGCGGCCTGGGTTGCGGTCGGCTTCTGCCTGCCGTTGAAGATGCGGGAGACGGTCCCCTTGTTGATGCCGGTTCTCTCGACGATGCGGGACTGGATGCCGTTTATGCGGCGCGGTTCAGGGGCTTTTTTCATCCTTCTTTTCACGGCGCTCCTCTGTTTTTTCTTTGGCGGGGGCCCCGGGAGACCGGGGTTGGACTATCTTAAAATGTTCCTAAATGGTAAACATAATATAGCGGTTTCGTAGCCAATGGCAAGTCCTGGCCGTGAAAAAAAATAAACAAATTGACTTGACAACGGGGTCTTGCCCCCTTGTTGTATTGGTATTCCGGGCGCCCGCTCCGGGGGGTTTTCGTCTTTGTTAAAATAAAATTACATTTTTTTTCGAGAAACCGCTTGCAAACTCAACAATCGGGTGTAAAGTAATTATCGTTTCCTAAAAACAACGGAGCTACAATGCAAACCAACCGCCTCCGCCCCTATCAGATTGAGGGGGTCGAGAAAATCCTAAAACTGGGCCGGGATGTCCTCCTGGCCGACGAGCCGGGCCTCGGCAAGACCATCCAGGCCGCCGAGGTCATCAACCGGACCCGCCCGGCCAGCGTCCGGGTCGTCTGCCCGGCTTCCCTCCGCCTGAACTGGGCGAGGGAGCTGGAAGCCTGGCTGACCTTCCGCCCGGCGGCGGTCGAGATTATGTCCTACGAGGCGGTGGTGTCCGCCAAGGACACCCCGGCCGAGGTCGACCTCCTCGTTTTCGACGAGGCCCACTACCTCAAGAACCCGGACGCTAAGCGCACGAGGAAGTGCCTCGCCCTCGCCGCGAAGAAGCGGCTTTTCCTGACCGGCACCCCGGTCGTCAACCGCCCCATGGACCTTTACCCCATGCTTAACGCCATGGGCCTGGCGGCGTCCCGGGTCGACTACGGCAGGCGGTACTGCGACGGCTTTTTGCAGGTCGTCAAGTGGAACCCCCGCACCCGCAAGCCCATGCGGACCGTCTGGAACTTCTCCGGGGCCTCGAACGTGGAGGAGCTGTCCGCCCTGCTGAAAGGCAGGTGCATGGTGCGGCGGACGAAGGCCGAGGTCCTGTCCGAACTGCCGGCGAAAACCCGGCAGGTCGTGGAACTGGACATCCCGCTTTCCGCCACCCCCGAGGCGGTCCGCGCCGCCGTCTACCCTGACCTCGCCAGCGCCGGCGCCGCCGGGGTCCCCCCGGACGTGGCGTTCCGGGACCTTTCGGCGGTGCGGCTCGAGACCGCGCTGCACAAGCTCCCCCATGTCATCGCCTACATCCAAGACCTCCTTGAGGAGGAGGAGAAGCTGGTGGTGTTCGCGTGGCACCGGGAAGTCATCGACGCCCTCGCCGCCAGTCTCCCCCGGGCGGTCAAGTTGTATGGCGGGATGTCCGACCGGGCGAAAGACCAGGCGGTGCAGGATTTCCAGACCGGCGGCGCCCGGGTTTTCGTCGGCCAGATTACCGCCGCCGGAACCGGGCTTACCCTGGCCGCCGCGGACACCGCCGTCTTTGCGGAAATCGACTGGGTGCCGGGCAATATCACCCAGGCCGAGGACCGCCTCCACCGCATAGGCCAACCGAGCCCTGTCCGTATCATCCACTTGGTCCAGGCCGGCTCCGTCGACTGCCGCATGGTCCGGGCGCTGGTGGCCAAGCAGGAGGTTATCGATGCCGTGAATGATGACGTCGTTCCGTCCCCGCCCGTTGCGGGGGCGGAAAATAAGCAACCAGAACCAGAGGAGAAAATCATGTCGTTGGAAGCAACCCTCGAACGCATCGCCGTGGCCCTGGAGCAGGCGGTGGAATTGAAGAAAAAGCTGGTCGACCACACCGAATGGTGCCGCCAGCGTATCGAAGCCGGCGGCGCCGGACTGCCCGACCCCGCTTCGGCTCCCGCCGCTCCGGCTCCCGCCGCTCCGGCTCCCGCCGCCCAGGCTCCCGCCGCTCCGGCTCCCGCCGAGCTTGACCGCGATGCCCTCCTGGCCGAGTGCAAGGCCCTGAACATCCCGGTGCCCAGCGGCACTCGGACGCCCACCCTGGTCAGGCTGATTGCGGCGGCCAAGGCGGCGGCCCCCGCCGAACAGGCCCCCGCCGAACAGGCCCCCGCCGAACAGGCCCCCGCCGAGCAGGCCCCCGCCGAACAGGCCCCCGCCGCTCCCGAGAAGCCCCTGTCCGCCGTCGAGGCCCGCGCCATCCTGGCCAAGGAGTATAATGGCACCGAGGCGGACGTGGAGTGCCTGCGGAACGCCCTGAAAACCCTCGGCGTCACGCGGTTTGCCGAAGTCCCGGAAGGCAAGCACGCCCAGCTTGTCGCCACCTATCGCCGTATGCGGGCGGAGGGCTAATACTATGGGCGAGGAAAGCAAACATTCCCATATCGGGGCCTCCTCCGCCTACCGGTGGATGAACTGCCCGGGCTCGGTCCGGCTCTACGACGCGGTGACCCGCCGGGCGCCCTCGGAGTACGCCCGGGCCGGCACCGCCGCCCACGAAATCTGCGAGCGGTGCCTGCTCAAGAACTGCGACGCGGCGGAGTTTATCGGGACCGAGGTCGAGGTGGAGGGCGTCCCGGTTCCCGTCGACGAAAGCATGGCCGCCTCGGTTCAGGTCTATCTGGACAAAATCCGGGCCGACCAGGACCTCCTGGGCGGCAGCCTCTCCGTCGAACAGTCCTTCGACCTGTCATGGGTCCGACCGGGCATGTTCGGTCGTAACGACGCCTGCCTGGTCCCGGACAACCTGTTCGGAACCCTCCGCGTCTACGACTACAAGAATGGCCGGAGGCACGTCTCCGCCGAGGGGAACGCCCAGTGCATGTACTACGCCTTGGGCGCACTCGGCGAGGACAACCCGCGCATGGTGGAGGCGGTTGTATGCACCATCATCCAGCCGAACGCCTACGGCAAGGACCCCATCGACTCCTGGGTGGTGCCGGTCGGGGACCTCTACAAGTGGGCCGAGGAGGAACTGGGGCCGGCGGTCGACCGCGCCAAGGACCCGGACGCCCCCTGCGTCGAGGGCGACTGGTGCTGTTTCTGCGAGGCGGCGGGTGTCTGCCCGGCCAAGCTGGGGGCGGCCCTGGCCCTGCTGGACGAACCGAAGACCGCTGACGTGCTGGCGGAACTGCCGGCGGTCGACGCCCTGACTCCCGCCCAGGTTGGCATGGCCTCGGCCTTCTTCACCAGCGACGCCTTCAACGCCTGGGTCAAGTCCCTGGCGGCGACGGAGCTTGACCTGCTCCAGCGGGGCGTCGAGGTCCCGGGACGTAAATTGGTGGAGACCACCAGCTACGGAAACCGCAAATGGGCGGACCCGGAGGCGGTGACATCTCACCCGGCCCTCTCTGCCTTTGGCGAGGAACTGATTGAATCGAAGTTGAAGTCCCCCTCCCAAGTGGAGCGCCTTATGACCCAGGCCCGTATCCCGAGGGAGGAGCGCGCGGCGATTATGGACTCCCTGGTGACCAGGGAGGAGACGACGAAGATTTCTGTGGTGTCGTCTGACGATAGCCGGGCGGCTGTCGACGGACGGGCGGCAATCGACATGTTGGACTAAGGAGAATTGACAAATGGCAAGTACGAAGCGTGAAGCAATGGTGACCCCCGAGGGCATGCTCCTGTTCCCGGCCCTGTTCGAGGCCCGCGCCTTTGAGGGCGGCGAGAAGGAGACCTACAGTTGCGTCCTGGTGTTCTCCAAGGACGCCGACCTGACCGCCCTGAACGCGGCTGTCAAGGCGGCTTACCAGGCGAAGTTCCCGAAGGGCGCGTCCGGCGCCCGGAACCCCCTGCGCGACGGGGACGAGAAGGTCGAGGACTGGGGCGAGTTCATGGCCGGGACGAAGTACATCCGGTGCTCCAGCCAATTCCAGCCGAAGGTGGTCGACCGCCGGAAGCAGGAAATCCTGGATGAAAGCAAGGTCTGGTCCGGGTGCTTTGCCCGGGCGGTCGTCGCCCCCTACGGCTACGACAAGATGGGCAACAAGGGCGTCGCGTTCGGCCTGGACGCGGTGCAAATCCTCCGCGAGGGCGAACAGGTGGCCGGAGGCGGGGCGGCCTCGGTGAAGATGTTCGACGAAGTGGCCGACGACGCCCCGTCTCTCGACGACCCCTTCGGCGAAAACTGACAGCCCGGGGGCCGGGCGGGCCAAAGGCCGCCCGGCCCTCCTCCGCCGGAGGCGAGCATGGATTTGATTATGGATTTTGAAACACGGTCGGCGGCGGACCTCCGGGCCTGCGGGGCGGCGGCCTACGCCCAGCACCCCAGCACCGAGGTCATTTGCCTGGCGGTCCTGGACCGCGAGAAACCCGCCGCCGACATCTGGCTTTCCCCCGGGTTCCGGTCGCCGGACACCGGTGTTCTGGGGCCTATCCCGGACGAACGTCTGCGGGAATTGATAGAGGGGGCGGACACCATCGAGGCGCACAACGCCCAGTTTGAATATTTTATCTGGAAGTACGTCATGGGCCGGTACGGGTTCGCGCCCCTGCCGAAGGACAAAATGCGGTGCTCCGCCGCGAAAGCCGCCCTGTACGGCCTCCCCCGGGACCTGGCCGGGGCCTGCTCCGCCGCCGGCGTCGACCAGCAAAAAGACACGGCCGGCCACCGTCTGATGCTCAAGCTCTGCAAGCCCCGCCGCCCCCGGAAGGCGGAGCTTCTGCTCGACCCCCAGGGGTTGAAAACCTACTGGCACGAGGACGCCGAGGACATTATCCGCCTGGGCCGGTACTGCCTCCAGGATGTTCTGGCGGAGCGCGCCCTGTCAAGCGCCCTGCCAAAGGACCTCCCGGAGGTCGAGCAGCGGCTGTGGCGGCTCGACCTCGAGATTAACGACAGGGGTTTCCGCATCGACGTTCCGGCGGTGCGGTCCATCCTGGATGTGGTGACCCGCCATACCGAGAGCCTGACCGACGAGTTCCGCCGCATGACCGGACTCGCCAGTCCCCGCCAGAGAGACGCCACCCTCCGGCACCTCCGGGCGCTGGGCGCGGGCATCGAGGGGCTGGCCGCTTCCGACGTGGCCGCGGCCCTGGAGGGCGATAACTGCCCGACGGTCCAAAGGGTATTGGAGATACGGCAGTCGCTGTCCAAGGCGTCCACGGCTAAGTACACCGCCATGCTGGGCGCGGTGGGCGAGGGCGACCGTATCCGAGGGTGCTTCATGTATCACGGGGCGGGTACGGGGAGGTGGTCCGGGCGGATTGTCCAGCCGCAGAACTTCCCGAGGGGGGCCTTCCCCGACGTCGACGCCTGCATTTCCCTGTTCCAGAAGGGCGGCGCAGACTCTATCGAACTGCTGTACGGCGACCCCATGGCGGCCGCCTCCACCTGTATCAGGGGCGTTCTGGTCCCCGCTCCCGGGAGGGACTTCGTATGCGCGGACTTCTCCTCCATCGAGGGCCGGGTGCTGGCGTGGTTGGCCGGCGAGCAGGCCGCTCTGGACGTTTACCGCTCCGGGCGCGACCCCTACAAGGTGGCCGCCTCGGCGATTTACCATGTCCCCTACGAGGCGGTGACCAAGCCGCAACGCCAAATCGGCAAGGTGGCCGAACTGGCCCTCGGCTACCAGGGGTCGGTCGGGGCGTTTAACGCCATGGCCGCCGGCTACGGCGTCACCCTGGACGAGGCCGAGGTCAAGACGATTGTCGAGAAGTGGCGGGAGTCCCGCCCCCGGACGGTCAACCATTGGAAGGAAATCGAGAGGGCCTGCTTCGAGGCCGTGAGAAATCCCGGAACCATTTATTCCTGCGGCAAAGTCAAGTTCGTTGTCCGGGGGATGTTCCTCTGCCTGCGGCTCCCGTCCTGGCGGTGCCTGTACTACGCCAACCCCCGTATGGAGCCAAAGGAAATGCCCTGGGGGGACATGAAGGACGTGGTGGCGGTCGACGGCACAAACTCCGTCACCCGGAAGTGGACGACTCAATACCTGTACGGCGGTCTCCTCACGGAAAACGCCACCCAGGCGGTCGCCCGGGACCTGCTGGTCAACGGGATGTTCAACGTCGAGGGGGCGGGATACCCGGTCGTCCTCCACGTCCACGACGAGGTTGTTTCCGAAGTCCCCGAGGGCTTCGGGTCCGTGGAGGAATACGAAAAACTGCTCTGCACCCTGCCGGACTGGGCCGACGGCCTGCCGATGGGCGCTGAAGGCTGGAGAGGAAAGAGGTATCGAAAATGAAAAGCGTATTGAACAGGATGTCTTTCGTCTGCAAGTTCCTGTTTATGGCGGCGTTCGCCGTCGCCCTATTCAAAGACGACTTGTTTCTGTTCGTGTTGTCCTTCATCCCCATGGTGGGATACCTGGCCTTGGCGGGGGAGGAGGGCGAATCATGACTACGCAAGCAAAAAACAAAAAAACTAAAGGCTACGACCGCCCGCATTACTGCCCGTACTGCGGACATGACAAAATCACCAGCGGGGGCTTTTCCGGTGTCGGGACTATCAACCAGTGCAGCGTGTGCCTCAAGCGTTTCATCGTCATACTGTACAGAGAGGAGCCCGCCAATGATTAAACGCCCGCACAACTACAGCGGCGAGTGCATAGACTGCACCGACAAGAAACATTGCCGGTTTGGCTATGAGTGCCCGTTTATCGACAACGAGAGCCGCCTGAAATCGCACCGCAAAAGGGGCCTTGTAGTGCGCTACATGTACGGGTGCTTGCACTACCGGGCGATTGGGTCATACAACATCAACGAGGAGAGTGAATCATGCTAATCTACATCATCGGGCAAATCACGGGCAACCCGGACTACCGCGAGCAGTTCGCCCGTGCCGAGGAGGCGCTTCGGGCGATGTACGCCTGCGACATCATCAACCCGGCGAAGCGCGGCAAGATGTCGCAAGCCGACTACGCCCGGCTGTCGTACAACGCCGTCTGCAAGGCCGACGCCATCGCTGTGCTGTGGACGGTAGGGGACAGCTTTGGCGCAACGATGGAGCGGCTGATTGCTTTAGACGCGGGGAAACCGATGATGAACGTTACGCCGGACTGCAAAATCAAGGAGGTCGATAAGTGAGGTATCTGTCCGTATGCAGCGGGATTGAGGCCGCGTCGGTTGCGTGGCATGATTTAGGCTGGGAAGCCGCCGGGTTCTCTGAAATCGAGAGGTTCCCCTCGGAGGTTCTCCGGCACCGCTTTCCGAATGTTCGCAATTATGGTGACATGACAAAGTTTAAGGAGTGGGGAGATGTCGGAACAGTTGATTTGCTCGTCGGGGGGACCCCCTGCCAATCGTTCAGCGTCGCGGGGCTTCGCAAAGGACTTGACGACCCGAGAGGAAACCTTATGCTTTCCTTTGGAGCAATGGCGTCACACTTCCGCCCGAAGTGGGTCGTCTGGGAAAACGTCCCCGGTGTCCTGTCCTCAAACGGAGGCAGGGACTTTGGCACCTTCCTCGGGATGCTGGCGGAACTCGGGTATGGGTTCGCCTACCGGGTTCTGGACGCTCAATACTTCGGAGTGGCCCAGCGGCGCCGCCGTGTGTTTGTTGTCGGACATCTTGGAGACTGGCGATGTGCCGCGGCGGTATTATTTGAGCCCGAAAGCCTGTCGGGGAATCCTCCGCCGAGCCGAAAGAAGGGGGAAGGATTTGCCAAGTGTGTTGAAGTCGGCCCTGGAGGCGGTCATTTCACAGAAGTAAGCGCCACTTTGGATACAAAATGCAAGGATGGCCCGATGCGAAACCAAGTGGGTATGGCAGTATGTGTCCCGTTAACCATTGCCACAAAGCAGCAAGCGCAAAGTATTAACCTCAACGTTGCAGCACCTATTTTAGCCGGCGATTACAAAGAGCCGCAAGTCGTTTGCCTTATGGACCAAGGCGGCGTGGTTATGAATATTGAACAAAACAAGACCGGAACGCTCCGTGCGCAGATGGGGGGCCACGTTCCGATTGTCTATGACTGCCGCGGGGGCGGCGATGGTAAAACGGCTCCCGCCCTATGCACAGACCAATCCGCAAAAGTCGGCGACCACTGCCCTATTGCTATAGATGGGCAAGGCGGGAAGGGTATGTCAAGTATTACAACCGAAAATATTTCCCCGACGTTATGTAGCGGTAGCGGTAGCGACGTACACGCTGTATGTATGGCGCGTACCCACGCGGGAGGCCGCAAAGAGCCCAGTGTGCTGGCCTTTAACGCGCAGGGGAGCGCCAGCCAAGGGGCCTCGGTCGGGGAGGTGTCCCCCACGCTGGACAGAAGCAAAACTCCTGCGGTTTGTTTTCAGCAGAACATGCGGGATGAGGTTCGATTGATAGCCGGGGACGGCGGCATCGCCGGAGCGCTGTCCGCCTCCGCCGGGATGAAACAGCGGAACTACTTGTGCGAGGATGCCGTCGTCCGCCGATTGACGCCCATCGAGTGCGAACGCCTACAGGGCTTTCCCGACAACTGGACGCGGATACCCTACCGCGGGAAGCCTGCCGAACAATGCCCGGACGGCCCGCGGTACAAAGCGTGTGGAAACAGCATGGCCGTTCCGGTTATGCGGTGGATTGGCGAGCGTATTCAAATGATGGAGGACATCCTGACTGAACGAGACCTGTTCGGGGATGTGAAGGAATGAAATTGAAAGCGCCCTTTCCGTATTTTGGAGGGAAGTCCCGGGCCGCCGCCGAGGTTTGGCGGAGGTTTGGCGATGTCAAGACCTACGTCGAGCCGTTCTGCGGCTCCTGCGCTGTCCTGCTGGCCCGCCCCGGCGGGGCCTTCGGGCGGGAGATTGTCAATGATTACGACGGCCACATAGCTAATGTCTGGCGAGCGCTGCAGGCCGACCCGGATGGCGTCGCCAAATACTGCGACTGGCCATGCAACCATATCGACCTAATGGCCCGGCGGGCCAAACTGAACGCGGACTACGACGACCTCCGGCAGAGACTTATCGACGACCCGGAATGGTTCGACGCAAAAATGGCCGGGTATTACGTCTGGTGCGCCAGCGTATGGATTGGGTCGGGGCTGACCCGGAAAACGGCGATGCCCAATTTAACTAACAACAAGGGGGTTCTGTCCGCCAAGGAATGTCAAGCGCCCCGTTTAACTCAAAACGAGGGGATTCTGACCGCCAGGGAATGTCAAGCGCCCCGTTTAACTCAAAACGAGGGGATTCTGACCGCCAGGGAATGTCAAGCGCCCCATTTAACTCACAACAGGGGGGCTATGTCCGGAGGTGTCCTCGATTGGCTGCGCGCCCTGCAAGCCCGCTTACACGGCGTTAGGGTCGTGTGCGGCGACTGGACGCGGGTCCTGGGAGGGAATTGGCGAACCGCGAATGGGGTTTGCGCGGTTTTTCTTGACCCGCCATACTCCGCGCCCCGGGATAAGGGCATTTACCAGCATGATAGCTTTTCCATAGCCACGGAGGTAAGGAGGTGGTGCGTGGGTAATGGCGACAACCCGAGGTATCGGATAGCCCTATGCGGATACGAGGGGGAGCATGACGACCTGGAAATGCTCGACTGGTCGGTTTGGTCGTGGGTCGCCCGGGGCGGGTACGGGAATCTCGCCGCTGGCCCCGGGCGGGAGAACAGGAAAAAGGAGCGCATCTGGTTCAGCCCGCATTGCCTGCAAGTGAATGAAGGGACAGAAAATGTTTGAGTAAAAACAAAAAGAAAGGAGTCGACCAATGACCGAACAGAAACACGACCCGGTGAACCACCCGAGGCACTATGCGGCCCTGCCCGCCGCCGTCGAGTGCATTGACGTTGCCCGTCACCTGCCCTACCCCCTCGGGTGCGCGGTAAAGTACGTCTGGAGGGCGGGCAACAAGGACAAGGCCCTGTCCGGCCAGGACCTCGACAAGGCCCTCTGGTATATCGAGGACTACGAGGCCGCGCTGAACGGCGCCGACGCCCCCGATTTCACCGTGGCCAAGGCGATATGGGACCTGGTGACCGCACCGGTCGACCGCCGGACCGTGATTGTCGGGTATATCGTGGCGGGCTATTTTGGGGCCGCCGTTGACTGCATACAAACTTTGAAGGAGGTGCTCGCAAATGAAAATCGTTGACCCCGGAGCCACCATCATCGCTGAGACGGACCCGCTCCGCCGCATCGAGCGGTGCGGGCGGGTGTGCTACCGGTCCGAGGGGAAGATAGGCCCGGACACCGCCCGGCCATTCGTCGAAATGCTGGTCCGCCTCGGCCATACGTCCGCGCTGGAGCACGCCCGGGTCGTCCTGGGCATCCGCGACCGTTTGGCCCTGCCGGGCTGGTCGTATACGGCCTACGCGGATATGCCCTATGGAATCCAGCAACGCTCCGCCGTGCCGGGCGAACGCGGTCTGGTCGCCATGAACGTCCGGGACTACCTGGCTTTCGGCGGGACGCTGGACGGCCTGGCCGGCCTCCGCCACGCCGCCGACTACATGACCGTTGAGTTTGTCACCGACCGGGCTATCGCGAACGAGCTTGTCCGACACCGGGTTTTCTCGTTCAGTCAGGAGTCGACCCGGTATTGCAGCTACCGTCGCGGCGTTAAGTTCTGCCGCCCGACCCCCTTCTACTCGGACGGGCGCCCGGAGCCCCGCCGGCGGGAGATATGGGAGGCCGCCATGGCCGCGGCGGAGCGGCGGTATATGGAGATGCTGGCCGAGGGGGCCTCCCCCCAGGAGGCCCGGAACGTCCTGCCGCTCTCCGCCGCGACCGTGCTGGTAATGACCGGCACCATGCGGCAGTGGGGGGACTTTCTCGACCTCCGCACCGCACCGGCGGCCCACCCGCAAATGCGTTACCTGGCGACCGCATTGGTCAAGCAAATGGAGGCACGTTGACATGGCTGGATACCACCTTGAGCGGAAATACGATGAAGCCTTCGCCGATTGGACCCCGGACGACATCCGGCACTTCGGCCTGCGGGCATTATACAGGACCTTGGTGGACCCCCGTCTCGCGGCTCTCACCCGCCCGCCTCGGAGGCCCAAACCGAAGAAGGGGGGCCGCCGTGCGCCGTCAATGCAGAAAGTGTAACCAGTGGAAAGACGCCTCGGACTTCTACCCCGGCGACCCCGGCATTTGTCGGGGGTGCCGGCGCCGGATGTCCCGGGTCGGGTATTGGCTGGAGGCGCACCCCCCGGAATCGGCGGATTTCACCTGCCGCGATTGCGGGCGGGCGTTCCCCGGGGCGGAACGGTCGAAGGGCGACACCCGGCTCTGCCGGGGGTGCCATCGGGCGGAACTGCTCCGCCGGAAGGCGGAGGCCCCGGAGGTCTTGACCTGCCGCCATTGCCGCCAGGAGAAGCCGAAAGCCGAGTTTGAAAAGTATTCCATAACCAGGTGCCGGGCCTGCGCCGCCCTCGCCGCCAGAAAATACAGGAAGGGGAAACCATGATGCCCCGGCGCGTTACCCGAACCATAAACGACCGATAGGCCCCCGACCTCGAAGCCCCCTCTACGGAGGGGGCTTTTTTTGTGTAAAAATTGTGCAACTTCGACTTGACATACCGCGTTGCGTCAAGTAAAGTATGGCCGTAGCACCGAGTCGTGCCAGGCAGTAGCAGGAGGTCGCCATGTCAACGTATCGCCGGGGTTCCAAGTTTCACTATCGGTTTCGCATAGACGGCCGGGGCTACTCCGGCCCCTGCCCGGAAAGCGATGTTCCCCGCGTCCCCGAGGGGGCCTCCGACCGGGAGGTGAAAGCCATCCATAGGAAAGCCGACGCCTACGAGGCCATGCTCCGGGCCGAGGTGGACAACGTGCGGAAAAACAAGACCGTCGTCGCCCTGGTCGAGAACTACAAGTACGAGCTCACCGGGGGCAGTCCCGTTCCTTTGCGTGACGTTGTGCAACTTGTCCGGGCGAAACCGTGGAAGAAAGCCGCCTCGGAAAAGTACTGGGCGCAGAAGGCGAGCTATTGGAACGACTTCGTTGCCTTCATGGCCGAGAAGTTCCCCGGCGTTGGGGCCCTGGGGTCCGTCCGCCGCTCCCATTGCGACGCCTACGTAGCGCATTTGGCCAAGGCTGGCCGTTTCGTCCGCGAGGTAGTCTTTACCCGGGGGAAGGGCAAACGGGCAAAGGGGGCCACCTACGAGCGCGGCTACAGGCTGTCCGGGAAAACCATTGCCGAGATTGCCGGGGTCTGCCGGTCCTTCACGGAGCGTCTGCTGGAGGACGCCGGTCTGGTCTCCAACCCCTGGGGCAACGTCGTCCTGCCGGACCGCGAGGAGACCTCACGGGAAATCTTCACCCCGGCCGAGCTCCGGAAAATCGGCGAGGGCGTTTCCGGCGACGCGGCGAAAGTCCGGGGGGCGTACGCCGGGCCGGACCTGGGCTATGGCCAATGGAGGGGGCACGCGGATTTCTGCCGGCCCCTGTTCCTGATTGCCTCGGCTACCGGGTTGACCGAAGGCGACATCTGCACCCTCCGGTGGGAGGAGGTCGACTGGACCCTCCATTGCATCCGCCGGAAGCGGCGGAAAACCGGGAACCACCTCGAGGTCCCTCTCCTTCCCGCCCTGGGCGAGTATCTCCGGGGGCTTCCGAGGAATGGGGACTATGTCCTCCCCGACTACGCGGCCATGTATCTGGAGAACCCCTCCGGGGTGTCCTACCGGGTGAAGGAGTTTCTGCACGGCCTGGGGGTGCGGACCACGGTGGAGCGCGAGGGCCGGCGGGCGGTCAGCGTCAAAGACCTGCACTCCATGCGCCACGTTTTCTGCTACATGGCGAAGCGGTCCGGGATACCCCTGGACCTGGTGGCGAAAATCGTCGGCCACAAGACGGCGCAAATGACGGAGCGCTACGCGGACCACGACTCCTTCGCGGACCTGCGGACGGCAATAGAAAGGCTCCCCCCGGTTCTGTTCGGGGGGAGCCTCCCGTCCACCGCGGACGGCGACCGCCGCCGTCTGGCCGAACTGGCCTGGACCCTGCCGGAAGCCGCCGTAACGGCGGCCCTCGCCGCCGCGGAGAACTTCCGGGGTTGAGTCATTCCCGGAAAATGCACTTGGCGGCCAGGCTCGCGGCGAAGCCGATAACGCCGCCGATAATGCCGGCGACCCACCGCGCCCATACCCAGTCGTTTTCAATCACCGTGACCCGGGAGACAAGACCCGGGCGACCGTTCCCGTGGAGGACCCTGTGGTTCTCCTGGAGGTCGGCCTTTATCTCCTTCACGTCCCCCCGCAATTCCGCGAGACGTTCGATGACTTCCAGTTCAAAGTCTTTCACCGGTGGCACTTCCGGGTTACTGGTTGAGGGGCAGGCTGGCTTGGACATCGGTGGTTTTCTCCGCGCTGATAGACGCCGAGCCTTTTTTCGGAGAGCTCGTTGCCCGGCCCTCGGTGGTGGCGTGTTGCCTGGTGACATCAATGGTCCCCCGGACGGCGATGTTGCAGTTCATGCAGCCGAGCGGGCAGAGGAGAAGGCCCGCCAGGGCCAGGCCCGCTCCGAACAGTTTCAAGTTCCCCATCATTCACCCCCTGTGGTTGCCGTGTTGTGGCTGTTCTTGACCGTGGACGAGCCCCCCGCCTGGTGCAGGCCGTATCCAACCACCGCCCCCGTCAAAACGTCCCGGATAACGCCCCGCTGGGCCTCCGCCTCGTCCGGGACGGGGAGGGCCTGGAAGGGCTGGGTCGGGGAGCGCAGGATTACCCTCGACCCCTCCCCAAGGGTGATGGGGCCCCGGAGCTCCCCCGCTTCATAGACCGGCGGGTGCGCCGCCTGGTTCTCGGCGTTCTTCTTCCGGAGCATGTAGCCCCGTTCCGACATGCACCCCGATAACAGGGTGGCGGCGAGCAGGAAAACAACGAGTTTCATTTCTTCTCCTCCTCCTTGAAGTTGAAATACTTGTAGCCGTTCAGGCGGACCGCCATATAGGCCGCCAGCAGTTGCTTCCGCTGCGCCCGGGCCAGCGGCCGGAACCACCGGAAGAAACCCCATTCGTCCTTCCATTCAGCCAGCAGATTGTTCTTGAACTCCAGGTCCGCCGCCTTCCGGTCGGCCCCGGTTCCCCCGACGTGGTATCGGACATCGTGGATGGCGCCGCTGGTCTGGTAGCGCGCGAGGGCCCAGGTCAGAACGGGGGTGAGCTTGCTCCGCTCGCCGCCGATACCGTTGCAGATTGCCTGGAGCGTCTCCGGCGGCCCCCGAAACTCCGGGGGGTGCGGCAGCTTGAGGCGTTGCGCCCGGGCCTGGAAGAACAGGATGTCGTCGATGTCGTAGGTCATGGTGTCTCCCTGTTAGTCGTTCAGGTATCCCGGCAGGCGGGACTTCAGGCCCCGCCAGGTATCCGCCGGACTCCGGTAGGTCTCGGCCAGGATGTCGAGGTAGAGGGCGGAGAGTTTCGCGGCGAGCAGGCCGATAGTCGTTTCGTCCGCCCCCGCCGCGGCCGCCGCCGCCATCAATGCCTGGACGTTGATTTCCGGCAGTCCGGCGAGGTCCACGGACAGGCTCGCCGCCGCCTGTTTCATGGCCGACGCGAAGGCCGCCTCCTTGGCGGCCAGGGCGGGGGGAATCCCCGGCTCCTGAACTTCTTCCTCCGCCGCCGTCCAGCCATTCGCCAGGAGGTAATCCTCGGTGATGGGGGAGGTGTTGTTCCAGATACCGGGCAGGACGTGGTGGCGGCCCCCGTCCGGGTCGAGATAGACTTTTTGTTTCATGGTGTCTCCTATGCGGGAATGTTGGTGCAACGAGAGCCGGCGAAGGCTTCGGTCCTACCAAGGCTAGGATTAGTACACTTGGCGACAAAGGCCGATGCGTCCCCCCAAAAGCCGGAATTGTAGAAGCAGTATCCGAGATTTGCCAAAGCAGGGAACGACTCTCCGAAATTATTAATATCGAAATCGGCGAGGGTGCAGCCGTTGAAAGTATGGTAAAGTTGCGTTATGTCCGGACGCAGTCTTAATCCGGAACCCGTACGTAACTTGGCGCAATGCATGAAAGCGCTATCTAAATTGCGTACGGGAATAAGGCCGTCCAGCGTAGACGCAAGGTTGCCACAGTATTGGAATAAGCCCGTTATGTCATCCAGCCCTGGCAATGCGTCCCAGTTGAAGTTACAGCCGATTATCGGGTCTTTATTGCCATACTGACCGACTTGCGGAAGAGTGAAGCGCGTAACAGCGCCTTTAAACGACGCGATATAAGTTCCTGTCGCATAATCGTGCCCTTTCGACGTCGATAGGTCTTCTGACGTATAATGTTCTATTGGGCTGCCATCGCCCCAATTCGCTTCAAGCCAAGTACCAGTAGCACCCAAACCCATACTCCACGGCTCGGTAACGGAAAGCATTACAGCAAATGTACCCCGTAACCTTGACCGCCGTATCAACATGTTCGGAATGTAGTACTGCATCACAAATCCTCCGTGTGGACGACGAACAGGTTGGCCGACGCGAAGGCCGCCTCCTTTGCCACAAGCAGTTCCGATAATTCTGGTTGTGGCGGAACGGGCAGTTCGACAACCGTTTTGACGATGCCAAACTGCGACATGTTTGCCTCGGTAATGTTTGATGTAGAAATGCCATCATAGCGGAGTATTTTCGGCAACCGGTAATCCCAACTCTGCCCACTGGCGGTATGCGTGTAAACTGTTTTTTGCATGGTTAGTCCTTATTAATTACCGTCCAGCCGGCGGGGATGTTGTGTACTCCAAATACTTCCGGCAATGCGGTTGGCTTTGTAAAAGTGCCCACGGGGGAAACTTCGGAGACCCAGCTCAATGATGGATACAGGTCTGATGCCCATGATGTAAAATTGACCTCGATTGATGCAAGGTTGGTGCAGTATGAAAACATAGCACGGTAGCATTCAGCCTTCAGTGTTGTGGCGGGGAGTACAGGAGCAGTAGTGAGGTTGGTGCAGTATGAAAACATCGAATAGTAGCAATAGCCTGCCAGCGTCGTGGCCGGCAATGCAGGAGCCGTTGTGAGGCTTGTGCAGTTTTGGAACATGAGCCCATAGCAAGATACCGTCAGCGTCGCGGCTGGCAATGCAGGAGCCGTTGTGAGGCTTGAGCAGCCGGCGAATAAAGAGCGAAAACAATAATTACAAGGTATGGTTGTAGATGCCAATGTGCTATCCACCAGCGACATTACGTTACCCGATGCCCCAATGGCTCCCGACATAACGAATTGGTAGTAGTTAGCATCCGATGTGCCGAACGTGCTATTGTCGCCACGGAATTTGATGTAATCGCCAGCAAAAGCAAGTGTAATTTCCGTGCCAATCGTGTAGGTAGTCCACGCCCCCCCGGTAGAGTATTCAAGCGCGACGGACGGCGGTGAACCAACTTTGTTCAGAGTTACTTTAGGCTCGGCTGTAAGTGCGGTAAGCGTAAGGGGCGTGCCGCTCGGTGCCCGCGACCGCCGAATCAACATGTTTGGAATGTAGTACTGCATCACAAATCCTCCGTGTGGACGACGAACAGGTTGGCCGTCGTGCCGAAAAACTTGATAACGCAGAAGTTCCGCTTGCCGGCGGAAATCGCGTCAACCAGGGTCAGGCCGGTTCCGGCGGTGATTGAGGCTCCGGTGCCGGCGTCGAAAACGACCTCCGCGTCATCCCTGCATCCGGCATAGCCGCCGAGGTTGAGGGTGAAAGCGGCGTTCGCGGTGTTGCGGTATTTGCCGCCTGGCTGGACGGTGAGCGGGCTGGTGGAAAACTCCTGCTCCGGCGGCAGAAGGGGCCGCCATGCGTATGTCGCCACGGTCGTCCCGGCGACGGTCGGGACGGTGCCGCTGTTGCCGCTATTGCCCTCGTCCCAAGACGTTTCCCAGGTGCCATCCCACGGGTCGGAACCGGCGGCCATGACGGCACGGCACTCGTCGAAGTGAATCATGCCACCGTCGCCGTCGTCCTCGTAACTGTGGATAACCCACTGGCCGCTGTTGTAATAGATTTGGTACACCATGCTCCCGTCGGTCCGCTGCCAGAGCCGCGAGTCGCCGGTGCCGGAAACGTAGGCGTAGGTGCCGTTAATGTACGAGGCACCACCGCTCACGGTGATACTGCCAGTCGGACTTGTCGCACTCTCCATGACCGCCCGGTAGGGCTTGTTCTGGATGTATGCGCCAGTGCTCGCCCCGGTGAACAGGGCGACACGTCCTACGTCGCCACTCCCCGGAGTCGGCATGGTGGAGAGAAGCTCGACGGCCGTCCCCGAACCACCAGCCGGAACGGCCCATTGCTTTTTCTGGTTCAGGAACTTGGTCGTGTCGCCGGAAGCCGTGTCAATCCCCAGGGTCGTTTCCGTTTCGGCGGCGGCGACCTTGGCCTTTTCCGTGTTGTCGTAGTCGTTGGCCGAAAGCCCCTTGCCGGCCACCGTGTCAACCTTCTTGTCCAGTTCAGTTTTCAGGGTGGAGGGGACGACCGCCTTGGCCGTGTCCGTTCCGGCGGTGACTTCCGCACCCGTCGCCAACTGGATAATGCCTTTGGCCGAGGTCGAAGCGTCGGGGACGGAGGTCAAGGCGGCGGCGACCTTGGCCTTTTCCGTGTTGTCGTAGTCGTTGGTGGAAAGCCCCTTGCCGGCCACCGTGTCAACCTTCTTGTCCAGTTCAGTTTTCAGGGTGGAGGGGACGACCGCCTTGGCCGTGTCCGTTCCGGCGGTGACTTCCGCCCCCGTCGCAATCTGGATAATGCCTTTGGCCGAGGTCGAAGCGTCGGGAACCGAAGTCAACGCCGCCGCGACCTTGGCCTTTTCCGTGTTGTCGTAGTCGTTGGTGGAAAGCCCTTTGCCGGCCACCACCGTTACCTTCTTGTCCAGTTCAGTTTTCAGGGTGGAGGGGACGACCGCCTTGGCCGTGTCCGTTCCGGCGGTGACTTCGGCACCCGTCGCCAACTGGATAATGCCTTTGGTCGAGGTCGAAGCGTCGGGAACCGAAGTCAACGCCGCCGCGACCTTGGCCTTTTCCGTGTTGTCGTAGTCGTTGGTCGAAAGCCCTTTGCCGGCCACCTTGTCAACCTTCTTGTCCAGTTCAGTTTTCAGGGTGGAGGGGACGACCGCCTTTTTGGTGTCGGTCCCGGTGGTGACTTCCGCACCCGTGGCCAACCGGATAATGCCTTTGGTCGAGGTCGAAGCGTCCGGGACCACGCCGGGGTCGATAACGCCCCCGACCACCCTCTCGACGATTTTCCCGAGGAACTTGTCAAACTTTGCCATAGGTGGCCTCCTTTAGACCGAAAGGTCCTGGTTGATAGGCTGATAGGTCAGACTGGCCCGGTTCGCCCATGCACCGTAGGCAATCTCGATAGTGGTGGTGGTGACATCCCCCGCGGCCGCCTCGGTAATCCTCCGGATGGCCCGGTTCGTGCCCGCGTCATAGCAGATGTAGGTAATCCCGGTCGAGGAATCCTCCTCCACGATGTAGGGGTCGAGGTCCCCGTTTCGGAACCCCGCTCGGTTTTCGTAGCGGCCGTACTTGTCCAGGGTCTTGCTCATTGGTTGTCTCCTTTAGTCTGGGGCTCCTCCCCACGAAGCGGGGATTTTGGTGAAAGTCATGCCGGACTCCGGGTCGGTATAGGGGCCGGCGTGGTTAAGCCAATGGGGTGTTGGGGGGTAGGGGGAGTGGAATGTCGTTTCGTCGACCAGGAACGTTCGGTCGCTGTCCCACAGGAGGTGGCTCGGGGCTATGCTTTGCCCGAACCCCGCCCACTCGAACATCCCCCGGAGGTCGATAGGCCCCCCGCTGGTGAACCCCCTCGCGGGCCAGAAGGTGAGGGGGACTTTTTCGACCCCGCCGGACGAGGAGAACATGCCCCTGGCGGAGAGCAACCCCCGGGGGAGGGTCATAGTAGCGGGGATGGGAACCCGTGCTGGCTGCTGCACCCCGGCGAACATATACTCCAGCGAAAGGGCGTCCTGCGGCAGGCGGCACCCCGCCTCGAAGGAAAAAAAAGTGAACCGTAATTCAGCGTCCAGGGCGAACATTTTCTCCGCCCCGGGCAACCCCGGGAGGTCGAGGTTAAGAAAGACCATCTCCGAGGTGGGGGTTACATACCTGACCAGGGAAACCCCTCCGGTAATGGACACGACATACTGCTGGCTTTCGATGGCGTAGGTGTGGGAATACACGGTGACCGAGGTTGAGGTCGCGGTGGTCGTCGCGCCGTCCCCCCAATCAATGACCGCCGTCTTTCCGGATGTGCATTGCAGGGAAACGGCGTGGGTGAGGGTCTTGTTCGTATCCAGAATCCAGGAGAGGTCGTTTCGCCGTCTGCTTTTCCGGGAGCGGCGGAGCCTGTCCAATGAATTGATTGTTGCAATACTATACATTATGCCTCCGGGGGAACGAAACGCGCGACGCTGAAAAACGCCTTGCCGTCCTGCTTCGTGATGTAGCACAAGTATTCGCCGGCGGCGTCGATGGTGTCCTCCTGCTCGACTCCGGGGGTGTCCAGTGTGGACAGGGTGGCGGCGGTTATCAGCAAGAGGGCGGTCTGGACTCCCGTCTCCGGCCATGCGTCGAGGGACAGGGTGCAAGCCCCGGACATGCTCCATCGGTACTTCCCCCAGGGGGCGATGGACACCGCCGCCCCGGACAGGTCGGTCAGGGTGCCGCTGGTGACGGTCAGCACCTGCGCCGCCGCCGCCAGTATGGACGCCGCGTCGGCCCTGGCCTGAATCAAAGTGAGGTAAATCTCGCCCCCTGTCTGCTCGGCATCCGTCGGGGGCACGGTGACCGCCCGGGAAAGCCTTTCCCGGAGTTGCTGGCAAACCATGGTGAGGCGGTCCAGGGCGGTCTCGATGACCTCTGGCAGGAAAGCCGTGTTGTTCTGGAGGTCCACGACCTGTTCGACCGGAACGTCCCGGACAATCGCCAGCTTGGCCCCTTCCGGCAGGGGGTCGTCCAGAGTGACACGCCCCCCGCCGGGCAGGAGGGCCGCCGTATAGCCGGAGGTGATTTTCACCTCGTCGACGTAGACCGCGATATGGTCGGCGGACAACGCCGGGAAGGCGAAGTCATACTCCGTGGTCATGCCGTCCCCCACAAAGGGTCCGGCCTTCGCCTGGGAATCAGTAATCATTTTTTCTCCTTGGGTTTCACGGCTTTGTCGAGGTCTTTCAGGACTTCCGGCAGGTCGCCGCCGTTCTGTTCAAACAGCCGCTTCGAGCGCTCGTAGATACGGATTGCCGGGGTGTGTGTCGCCCGGCCAATGGCGTCCGCCCACAGCCACGCGGCCCGGGACCAGTCACGTTCCGACAGGGCGTCGGCGCCCTTCGCCAAGGTGGTGAACACGTCGCTGGCGGCGCTCACCGCCCCCGCGTCCAAGGCGTTATAGCCAAAGACGTTAACCTTGTCGCCGGTAATCTTTGAGGCGACCATGGTCGATGCCAGGTCCACCAAATCGCGGGCCACCGGTATCCCGGCAAACGGGTTGGAGATTAACTCCTGGATGAAATACCGGTTCGCGCGGTCCAGGTCGTCGTCATCGTCGCCCATCAGGCCGCCGGCCACCACCCATGCGATGACCGCCCCGAGCAGGGCGGGGGCGACCAAGTTTCCGGCAAGGGCCTGGAACGCCTCGCCCGGCGACAGGACCCCCGCCCGGGTCGCGCCAATCGTCTCAAGCAGGGTGTTGTACTGGGCGTTGGTGGAGGTGATAAACGTACTCATCATCCGACCCATCCGGTCAAGCTGAATGGGGGTCAGGTCGATAGTGCGGGCCGCGCCCTGGGTCCGGGCCACGAAGTCATCCGCCCGGGCCACCGCCTCCACGGCAGCTTCGCCGAACGGCCTGGTGCGGAGCAGTTCCTCCATGGCCTGCTGATACTTGGCCTTCCAGGCGATAGTGGCAACCAGGGTGTCCGCGCCCCGCATGGCCGCATATCCGACCTTGGCGAAACCTTTCTTCGCCTTCGCCGCCAGGCTGGTATCGAACCGGTCGGTAGCCTCCTTGAGGTCGATGTCGAAATAGTCCGCCCGGTGCCGCATCAGGGCGGACATCCGAAGCACGGAAGCCCGCATCTCCAGCGGTCCCCGGGCGAACTCCGCCATGGCGTCGGCGTAGTGGGGCCCCAACTCCTGCATACCAATGGTGACCGAGGAGAACTGCATCAGGGCGCTTCGGGGGTTCATCATCAAAGCGGTTGAGGTCAGGACGGTCCGCGCCCAGCCCTCGAAGCCCCGGGTTATACCCTCGGTGGAGGGGGCGGGGTTCGCCGCGTTTTTGAGAATGGACATCATGGCGTCATACGCCTCGAAGGACTGGGTGGTCCCGAAGGCGTTCCGGTATTCCGGGTCCATCACCACGCCCAGAACCTCCCGGTTCGCCATGCGGGTAGCCGCATAGTGGGCGGACTCGTGGATGTGGGTGAGGAGCACCCCGAGCTCCAGCTTCACCGGGTCGGGTTGCTTGATTGTCTCCGCCCGCCGCTTGATACTGGATACCTCCGCGTGGAGCTTCCGGGCCTGGAAGCCGAGGGCGATGTCCTTGCCCTTGGACCGGTCGGCGTATCGTATGGGGTAGTATCCCCCCGGCATGACGGCGACCTGGCCGTCCGCCGTCCGGACCTCGAACTCCAGGGGGTCGACCTGGTTCAGGTGGTAGTGGTTCTCCTCCAGGAACGTATCCGCCACGGCCCGCCAAAGGTCCCCGGACAGGGCGTCCCAGATACGCTGGATATGCTTCCAGTCGGAGGCGGTCAGCTTGGCGGCAATCAGGCCGAGGTCCGCCTCGCTCCATTGGTACCCCTCCATCAGCCGTTGCCGGCCAGAGGCGGTCCCCATGTTCAGGCAGGCGGCCACCACCATCTCCGGGGTCCACTTGCTGTAGCCGTGGAGCGCGCCGTTGCCCCCGAACTTCGGGAGGCCCTGGAGCAGGTCCATGCCCTTGGTGCTTTCAACCAGGGCGAGGAGGGCTTCCCGGCAGGGCGTTTTCGCCCCGTTCTCGAGGTGAATCATTCGGCCGTAGGCCGACACCAGAATGTCGCGGAGTTGGATATTGGGGCCCCGCACCCGGTCCCCGCCGACATGGGTCCAGCCGTCGGCCTTGCCGAAGAAGGTGGCCAGGTTCTTGCCCCAGTTGGCAAAGGTCCTGGACGCCTTGACGGCGAGCGGCGTTTCCGTTTTGCGGTCGTGGTACTTGGCCTCCTGCTTGGACAGGACCTCCAGTGCGTGCCCGACCCGGGTGGCGACCTTGTTTGCGAAAGTTCCCTTCCGGGCCTTCACCAGATTTCGGCCTTCACCATTGAGGAACTGGGCGAACTCCCGGAGAGCGGTGAAGTCGGCGTAGGTCAAATCCCGGTAGCGCCCGACCCGTTGGGTAAGCAGGAACTCCGGCCACCCGAACGGGTCGCCCAGGGTCTCCCCCTCGAAGTCATTGGAACCGACCCGGCGGCGGTAGTTCTCCGTCCAGTTGACGGCGGACTTTGAGAAGCCAAAGTAGTATGCCAATTCCTGAATGGCCTGGTGGTGGTCCCCGAAAATGGCGCCCTTCTTCGCCGACCGCGCCCGCTTCACCAGGTTCTCGGTCTTGTTAATCAGCCGCTTGGCCTCGTTCCGGGCGCGAATCATCTCGACGTTGAAGCGCATGCCGGCGAGGAGCTCCAGGGAGGCGTTGTAGTCCTGCTTGTTCAACGCCTTGACCAGCCTCTTCCCGGAGTTGCGGAGGGCCTCCACCAGGTCGGAGTCGGACACGATGTCCTTGACACGGGTCTCGTCCAGCTTCTCCTGGACACGGGCGGCCAGCGCCCGGCGCTTCAGCACCGCGCCCTCCCTGCCGGCCTTGACCGCCAGAGCCTCGGCCAGTTTCTCCAGCAGTTCGACGTTGGCCTGCGTGGTCATGGCCGCGTCGCTCAATTCGTACTCGTCGTTGAAGTCCCGCTCCTGCTGGAGCAGATAGTCCCTGACGAACTCCTGGGGGCTTTTCGCGGTCATCAGGTCGGACAAAAGCTCGTCGACCGAAGCGTAGCCGTGGTTTTCGGCGAAAAGCGGCACGTCCTTTCCGGACTTCTTCATGGGGCTCGTCAAGCCCCGTTTCCGGAAATAGTCGGCAATCTCCTTGCCATAGTCCGGGCTTTCGGCGATGAAGGCATAGTCCAGTCCGCCTTCGGCCTTCAGGGCCGCCCAGGCGTTGTACACCTTCATGCCCTTCATGACCGCGCGGGCCTCCTTGGCCCACTCGGTCTTTTTCTTTTTCAGGAGCTTGGCCTTCTCGGCATCCGCCGTGTCGATAGTCTGGTTCCGGGCCTTCCGCACCAGGTCGATGAACTCCTTGGCCTCAGGCTGGGACAGTCCGAGCAGGGAGTCGAAGGTCGACCTGAGCGTTTCAATGGCCTCCAGCATGGGGGCGTCCCGGGTCGCCGCAAGCTCCGAGGAAATCATCCGGTCGAACACGGACACAATCTCGTCATCCAGCTTGACCCCGAGGGAGGTGACATAGCGATAAATGGATACCAGCAAACGCTTCAGAGTCGCGAAGGCGTCCGCCGGACCGCCAGCCGGCGGCTTCCCGGTCCGGATATACTCCTCGAACCCCCGGGCGAACTTCTCCGCCCGCTCCCGGCGGTAGTCCGGGGTTCCAATTTCAGAGGCGTATTCCTGCCGGTCCAGCCACGCCTCGATGGTGGCGAGGTCGTTGGCCATCGTCTCGTCTGCCTGGCCGTTGGCCACCATGGCCTCCATCATTTGCTTGACCCAATGGGCCGACTCGTGCGGCAGGGTCGAGGCGTCCGCGCCTTTGAACAGCGTCACCAGGGCGTTGAAACTTTGGTTGAAATCGGCGGCGGGGGAGAAACGGCCCTGGTATTGGCCCTCGCCCTGGTAGAGGGCCTGCATGGCCTCGTCGTTCCGCTCAAGCAGGGCCACTTCATCCAGCACCTTCTGGTCCCAAATAACGTAGTTGTAAGTGGGGTTCTCCGTACCCCTCCGACTGAAGCCGTCCAGATATTTCAGACCGGGTATGCCCTTCGACAAAAGATACTCGGAGGCAGGTCGATACCCGCCCAGCCTTGCACTCAAGTCCTTGTAGAGCGTCTCGCCGTCTACGTCCCCCGGGGAGTAGCCGCCGTCGTAGACGAAAGCATATATCTCCCGGAGCGTAGCCTCGGGTATGCCCTCGGGTTGGTCCATCAGAGCTTCGTCCCAAGCCAGCAGGAGGGGGATGTATTTGTCTGGAATGTCGAGGGTGTAGAGGGAGGAGGTATCCCCCTCGAAGGGGTGCCTGTTCCATGCCGCTGACGCCATATCCACCCACTTCCGAACCAAGGGCTCGCCCTTCAACCCGTCGAAAGGGTTGACCCAATCGGCGGGGGGTGTGATGGCCCCCCGCGCGAAAGAAGTCGGGGGATAGGCTCCCATTTTTTCCATTATGATGCCGACTATCTCGTCCCGACTCGCTCTCCGGCGGAGCCAGCGAGCGGCAATGGCCAGGAATAGCTTCGGCTCCTTTAGATACCCATCGAACAGACCCGGGTATTCCTTGGCCATGGACGACGACAAATGCCTCTCCGCCAGCACACGGTTTCCGTAGCTGTCGCCGGTGTAGCTATTGGCGACCGACCTCGCCTCCGCGCTATACCAACCCCAGCCGAAAGCCTGCGCCCCTTCTCCGGTCCCCATCTTGTCCAGACGCGGGCGGCCATGGGGGAACCCCGGCTCCGGTGCCCAGGTGTGCGGGGTTCCATGATATACTTTTTGGTATCGGACATCCGGGTTAGTGGAGTCGAACCGCTGGGACAGGGGAATGATGTCCTGGCCGTCGAACTCCACCGGCTCGGCGGATTTGATTTGCCCGGGGCGGAACACGATGTAGCTGTCATTCCCGGCGTCCTCGAACTCGTTCCGGTAGACCAGGCCGTCGTAGCCCTGCGCCTTTGCCTTCTCGACCACCTTCTCCCACTTGTCGGCGGTTCCGGCGTCCTTCACCCGCTTCAGGTTGTCCGCTTTCAGGTAGGCCACGGTCATGTTGCCGCCCTCGAAAGCGTCCTGCGAGTCCGTGTTCACCGTGCCCGCGACATAATCCATTCCGGCCTCCAGGGCCTCCTCCTCGCTGTCGAAGCCGTCGTAGCCCAGGTCCTCGCTGGTCTGCCCGGTGCCGTCATACCAATGCCACCGGCCATCCTCCCCCTCGTATGCCTCCACCTCCTCCAGAAACTCGTCCGCCGCTTTGCCGGAGGCGCGGGCCTCGGCGGCGGCCTCCGTCCCAAAGTGCATGGGGCCGGAGGGGATGTCGCGGGCCTTGTCAAAGTAGCCCCAGTGGTAGACCGGCCCGAGGACATAGCCCGCCTTGCTGGCGGCGGCCTCGACCATGGCGGCCTGTTTGTCCTCGTCCTCGTTTTCTATGGCGTCGAAATATTCATCGTCCATGGCCTGGAGCCCCGCCGGCTCCGCCTGCGCCAGGCTCTCCGCCGACTCGTACTTCCCGGGGTCCTTCTGGAAATCGACAATCAGGGCATCCAGGGCCTTGTCAATCAACCCGTCCTCGGTGCTGTGCTGGTCGAGGTAGCTCACTTGGAAAGCCGCCATGGCGGCGAAAGCCTCCTGCGCCCGAACGGAAATACCCGCCTCCTTGGCGGCGGCGCGAATGGCCGTTTGGATTTTCAGCCGGAAGCCCTTCAGCCTCTCCTGCTGTTGCTTGTAGGCGTCGATGGCCTCCCCGGCGATGCCGGCGGTGCGGGCCTCGTCCACGGTCACGCCGGCCTGCTGGGTGATTGAAAGCAGAGCCTCGCCCGCCGCTTCGCCGTCCGGGCTTTTCACCTGTTCGGCGGCCATCTTGTTCTGGGATACCGCCAGAAGCCGGCCCTCGTCCCGAGCCTCGGAAATGGCCTTCTCGGTCACCCCGACCGCCTCGGCGAAAGTCTGGTTGGCCTGGTAGAACGCCTCGGCGTCATCCGGGTCAATAAGCAGGGAGGCGTCCCCGTTCCGGGCGAGGTTGAGGAACGTTTCAGCCTCCCCCGCGCCGCCGGGCAGTTTACCCGCGAGGTCCTGGACGGCGGACACCATTTTCCGGTGGCCGTCAACGAAGCGGGTCAAGTCATGGTAGTGCTTCGCCGCCGAGGGGAGCCGGGCCATCTTCCCCCCGGTGGACCCGATAATGCTGGTCAATAGGATGGTGACGTTCTCCTCGGCGCCGCCGAACACAGAATCCCGCCCCATGTCAAGAAACTCGGTGGCCGTGGCCTGGCCGGCCAGCGTCGAAGCCCGGGTAAAGGCGTTGTTCACCCATTCCTCGACCACTTCCCCCAGGACCCCCTGGAGGGGCACGCTGTCGGCCAGCGACCTTTTCAGGACCGCCTGCTTGGTGGCGTCGCCGGAAATGTCGGACAGGAACCTCTGGACCACCTTGGCCTGAAGGCCCTTCGGGTACATCCGCTCCGGCACCAGCTTGGTCAGGTCGACCCCGGGGACGAACTCGCCGGCCCACTCGGAGACGTTCCCGAGGTAGGTCTCCAGCGTTTTCCGGGCAATCAGGTTGAACATCTCGCCGACTTCGGCCTCCGGAACTACCGTTTTAACCTCCCCCTCCTCGAAGAAGTACACCGGCCCGCTGTTCAATTCACTGTACGCCTGCACCCCGATTTTCGGGGCGTAGACAGGGAGCCTCTTGGCCTCGCCGGTCGCTATGGCCTTGACCGCCTGGCCTATGGCCTTCGCCCCCTGCTTGGTGAACAGGGCTTTGGCGCCCTCCCGGACACTGGTGAACCCGCCCTGCCGCAGGGCGGCCTTGACCGCCGTCCCCACGCCGACCTCGCCGGCGGTGGCGATACCGGAGGTCAGGGCGAACTCCGCCATGTAGGGAATCATGTTGACGACCCCGGTCGCTACGTTTCCGGCCAGGTCGAAACCGCGAAGGGCGATGGACTGCTCGGACAGGTGCTTCAGCTTGGCTAACTGGTCCTCAATCGGGGAGTCCGCGTTGACGGAGGCCAGTTCCTCCGGACTCATCCTGGTAGCCAGTTTGAAAATATCGCGAACGCCAAACAGGTTGGCGGCCTCCAAGTAGTCCACATCCATCAATCCGCCCTTGCGGAGCCGGTCCACGGAAATGTCGGACAGGTCGACGTTGAAGCGTTTTTCGATACTGGCGATACGCTCCCGGACCCCCTGGTCTGACTTGTCAATCCAGCCTTCCGGGTAGTCGGCGTTCAACTGCCGCAGAAGGGCGTTCTCGCGCTCGACCTGGGCGAGGAACCCGCCCAGGACTTCTTTCTTGCCGGCTTGGGACATGACAAGAAACGACTCCCAGTCGGCCAGGTTGAACCCGGTGGACTTCTTCAAAGCCTCCAGAGTCCGGTCAACCAGGGCGCGTTCCTCGTCGCCGCCCACAATATCGCCCAGCCGGACCGGGGGTGGCACCGTCTGCCCATACTTTACCAGTTCGCCGGAGGGCATCAGCCGGTAGCCCAACTTCGCCCAGTCCTGGGCGTTCAGCATCTGGAGACCCTCCGGGCCGCGCTCCCGGGACAGTTTCTCGTAGCGTTCAAGAGGGGACAGTTCGATGTCATCCAGGACGTTCGCCGCCCGGTCCAGGGCCGGCAGGTTCCCGCGGTATATCGGGGCGCGGTCGACGTTCTCCGCCAGGACCCTCTGGAGACGGGGGTTGAGACCCCCCGCCGTCACGTCGGGCTGCAAATCGGCGTTGTCCATCTCCCGCGCCCAGATGTAAGGAATCCCAAGCTCCTTGGACTTCTGCAACGCCATGGCCACCGCGTCGGGGTTCTCCCCGGCGGTAAGGCGGAGGCTGGCAGTCGCGGCGGCGGCGAGGCCCTGGTTTTTGTCGTCGGTATTGAGCATGGCGTCCTTCATTTGGCCCCCAGGGCGCGGAGGATATTGAACCAAAAGTCACCGCTCAGTCCAGGCTCCCCGGCCTTCCCGCTTTTCAGTTCGCGCTCCTCGTCTTTCCGGCGCTTCTCCATCGCCCGCCGCTCCGCCTCTTTCCGGGGGAGGTACACCTCGTCGAGCTTGTACTTCGTCTTGGCGCTCCCCTCACGTTCCAGTTCGGCCGCCGCCGCGCCGGCGGGTACGCCCTGCCAGGGGGCGGGCTGCCCGAGACTGGACCGGCGGACCCTATCCCGATAGTCCATCTCGTCCCGTTTCTGCTCAACGGTCGTCGCCATCCGGTGCAGGAACGAGGCATAGTCCCGGCGACCCTCCCGGTCGTCCCTCAGTTCACCGCTTTTAGTTACGGCCTGTCCAAGCCAGGAATGGAGCGAGACGGCCTTCGCGCCTATCATCCCGGGCACCGTTCGCTTGGTATTGAGGATAATTCCCCGCAGGGTGTCCTTCATCCACTTGGCCCCCTCCTTGGAGTCCATGTCGATACCCGGGTTCATGGCGGCGATATTCTCCAGTTCGGTCAGTAGCTCCGGGGCGACGGCGGTTACGTTGTACTGGTCGAAATACACCTCGCCCTTGTCCGGGTCCGGCTCGTAGCCGTTCAGTTCGTTCAGGGTCTCGGCCAGTATTTCGGCGGCCCGGTGGTATGGCACCCGCTTGGTGCTGGCGTAGGCCTGTATCTGCTCCACCGCCTCGGGACCGAACCCGGAGGCCCGAACAGCGGCGCAAAGCTGGTTGCTGTCCGTGAGGTCGTAGGCCACCCCGTCCAGGATGAGAGGTTCCCCGGCGGCCATATAACGCTTGAACTCCGCCAGCCGGGCCTCCTTAAACCTCTTGTACTCCGGGGTTCTGCGGACCGCCTCCTGTAGCTCAACTTGAATGCGGGTCACCATATTCTGAAAATGCACCTTGACCGGGCTGTCCGGCATCTTCGCCACCTCGTTCGAGAAGTCCTGGATACGGTACGGGTCGAAAAGCCCGCCGTCTCTGAACTGCTCGGTGAGGGACAGAATGTCCGCCTTCTCGTACTCCTGACGGAGTGCTTTCTCCTGGGAAATCTGCTGGCGGTACATGTTCAATGCCCTGTCCAGTTTGGGGCGTGTTTCCGGGTCGGCCTCCTTCATGGCCGCCATCATATCCCGCTCGGCGTTCAGCCGGGCTCGCTCCATTGCGGGGGTCCAATATCTCCCATCCTGGGACGCGCCGCCCAAGCTGGCATCGTAGCGTATCCCGGCGGCGAGGGTGTGGTCGGCCAGCACCTGCCCGGTAATCTGCACAGCCTGGACCTCCTGGTGGCGGGACACCTTGCCCATGGCGACTTCCCGGGCCTCCCGGGACATCCCCCGCTGGGCCTCGGGCCGGGTGGCGGCATCCAGATAGTCCCTCGCCGCCGCAATCTGCCCGTTCGCCAGGTAGGCGTCCACCCGGGCGCTGTGCGCCGCGTCAAACTGGCTCTGCAATTCGGCGGCATACCATTCCATGTCTCTGTGGAGGCGGGAGCGGAGGTCGTCCGCATGGCCCCGTGAAATGGTGCCTGGTTCGGTCGCCGGGCCGTCGACGATTTTCAACTTCTCGCCCTGGAGGACTACCTCGCCCTTGTCGTACAGGCTGTTAAACGCCTCCATTTTCTCCGGGGTGATGACCCGCTGGCCGCTGTTCTCGGTCATTGCCTGAAAGCTCTCCTCGACCCCCTCCAGATACCACGGCTCCCCGGTTTCGGCGTATGCCCTGGTACGGGAGGAGAGGAGCTTCTCGTTCATGGAGACCCGGGCGGACCGGACCTGGGCCTGCTCGTAGGCCGTGACCCGCGGCCCCCTGCTGGTGAAATCCTTCTGGACGAACAGCCGGAACTTCTCCGCCACTTGGGGACCGGCCCCGGACAGCTTTTCCTGCTGGCGCTCCGCCGCTTCAAACGAGATTTTCCCGGCCAGTTCGCCGGCCCCCGCCGCCGACTCGCCGGACAGGGAAAACACCTGGTCCTGGAGCTTGAACGAAACCTCCTCGTCATATTCGGCCATAGCCTGTTCGAGGAGGAGGCTGTCCCGTTCCCGCTGGGCGTTCATCTTAGCCGCCGCCGCCTGCCGGAAGGTATCGCTGGCGAACCAGGCGGCGTCCTTGAGGCCCCTGGTCAGGCCGCCGTAAATGTCGGGCATATTCAGCGACGGCTTGGACACCCGAGCCGAGCGCCCCTCGCCGATAATGGTTGGTAATACGGGTTGCAGAGCCATCAAATCACCCCATACTGCTTCTATACTGTGCGTAACTGCTCGTCTGGCTCGCCATAGCCGACCCGGTGGAAAGCTGGGAGCCGAGGAGGGTGTACATCATCTGCTGCTTGTACGCCTTGGCCTCGACCGCGTGGAGCTTCGACTGGTTCATCTGGCCCGTGCCTTCGACCCGGGTCTGCCACGCCTTGCTCGCCACGTCATAGTTCAGGTTGCGGAGGTCGAGGTCGTAGGCGTTGGCAATGTCCGCCTCGTAATCCAGAACGACCCCGGACCCCAGCACCACGCCCTGCGAGGCGTATTCGGCCCGGGCGCTCCCCTGCTGCTGAAGCATGTTTCGGCGGAGAGCCATGCGGCGCTGGTCCGCCTGCCGCTCGATGTTGTCGGCGTGGCGGTTCGCCATCTCGGCGTTGTTCCGGGAGACCTCCTCCTGGTACTCCGCCATCTTCTTCTGGGTTTTGGACTGTTGGGCGGAGGCCGCGGCGGAGGCCGTCCCCGCCGCCGCCATAACAATTATAGACGCGACATACGCCGCGGTTACACTGCACATATCAAACCCCCTTCCGTGCTGTAAGTTTACAGAACATCGCGCCCTTTACCCCGTAGGGGGCGGGGTCGTCGACGGTGAAGCCGATAGCCCGAAGCCACCGGTGGGCCTTCTCGTAGCGGGCGTCGCACCAATTCACCAAATACGGACAGACCTCGAGGAACGCCCGGAGGTACTTCCGCCCGAACCGGACCATCTCTATCGGGTGCCGGGCGCACTCATCCGTCCCCAGCGCCCAGACATAGCCCTCCTCGCTGAATATGGGCTTCGAGACCCCGAAAATCATGCAGGGCACCCCGTCGGAACAGGCGGTAAAGCAGATTTCGCTGTCCATATATGACAGGAGCACCGCGTCCTGCCCCCGGACTCCGGTGGCCTCGACCTCGAGACGGTCAGCCTCCCGGAGGTGGCGGCCTATGTGCTCCGCGTCGCTTCTTTTTGACGGTCTGTAGGTTACCATATTCACCCCACCCCGACTTGAGTGGCCACGGATAGTACGGTCATGGGCAGGGGGTCCTGCTGCTGAAAGACGATGGACGCCTCGGTTCGGTGGACCCCGGGGATGGTGACCTCAAGCACGCCAGAATACAGGCCGGGAGCCACGCCCCACAGGGCCGGGGGCGGGAACTTGACCGGCACCAGGGCATCCTCGGTCGGGCCTGCATACAGTCCCCGGGTCTCCAGTACGTTGAACACCACGACCGGGACGACCTTCTTCCGGCCAAGGGTGTCCCCGTCCTCGGCCCGGAGCTCCGGGTCCAAGGTCTCGACGGTGGTGGTATATGGGAGGCCGATTGATATTTTGCCTGCGGCCTCCGGCAGGTCGACCGAGCCGTCCTGGGCGACGGTCAGGCCGCGAACGACCGCGCCGTCCGCCAGGGCGACAACCCCCTCGCCGGCCAGGTGGTCGAGCCCGGTGACGTGGGAAATCGGGTTTTCCGGGTCGTCATAGCGGAGGCCGCAGTCGACGAAGTAGGCATCCGCCAGACCCTCACCCTGGCGGCGGCGGTTCTGGAACTCGACAAAATAGCGTCCCCCCCGCTCGACCAGGTAGTAGACGTAATCCTCCTCGCCCTCGCGTATGGACGACACGGACCGGAACTTGCCCCCGGAGCTTTCGTGCTCACTCCACGCCCATATCTCCTGTTCCCGCATATAGGTGAACGTCAGGAGCTTCCCGCTGGCAAGGCAAATCCAAATTGTGCTCCAAGGGGACTGCTGGTAGGCCCAGTCGACGACCGGGCTATCCAAAAGGTGACCGGCCAGAATGGAGACATCCTCGCCGGAATAGCCGTCATCGTTAAGCTGGTAGCGAATGTCCCGAACCTGAAGGCCGCTGTTCCCGACGAAAACGACACTGGAGCCGGACACCACCGGGGGGACTTCGCTCGCCCCCCAGTAGCTCTGGATATTGAAGCTAATCGAGGTCGGGGTAATCGCGTCGGAATTACGCCCGGCGGACAACAGGAACTCCGCGCCGCTGGTGAACATCAGCACGTCCCGCAGGGGGACGAAGTGCCGTATCTCGTTCATCTGCCGGGAGTCCACCGTGGCTGTTATGGAGGAGTCCGCCCTTAATGGCGTTGCAACCGCCATGGAGTCGAAGGCCCCGGTCTCGGACATCCACACTGTCTGGGGCTCGCCGTTGGTACGGCCCAGGACCAGGCGCTGCTGGTAAATGCCGACCACCCCGGGATAGTTCCCGCTCCCCGTTTCCGGGGGGTTCCCGAGGCTCCAGCCTGCGCTAATCAGGGAGACCCTCACTGCCGGCCCGGTTCCCGGGTCCGGGAACGCCCGATACTGCCACGCGCCCCCGTCAATACGCCGATACACGTTGTAGCTGGCCGCCTGAGGAACCCGGTCCCATCTAACGTAAGTTGCCCGCTTGTCGGACTCCGCGGCATCAGAGGCCGCGGACTCCACCCCGCCGGACGATACGGCGGACACCCGAACCTCGGTGGGGCCGTTGGCACTCATCGATTCCAGAACCAGGTTGGTCGGGGTCTGGGGAGGCGTGAAGGGGTCGCGGTTCTCCTTCGGGCCGGTGCCGGGGTCGCCATGGATGTTTGTATCCTTAAACCGGGCGCCGTCAGCGGAGCCAATCCATGCGTAAAAGCCGTTGAGGTTCTTGTAAACTTCGTAACGTATGGCCCCGCCCACGGGGGTCCACGTCAAGTCCACCCGCCCGCCCCTCGGCCACCCGTACACCGTCGTGTTACAAGCCGCCGAAGGTGCCGACTCCACGCCACGGGAGTCCACCGCAGCCACCTTGTAGCTAACCGGCGTGGGGACTTCATCCGTCATTTTAAACCCGGGGACGGCATCCGCGCCAAAACCAACCAGTGCTGCGGTCAAGCCGGTAGGCGGGGGGATAGCCGGGATGAACGCCATGTCGGAAAACGTCCAGACGTGGTGGTCGCTCCGGACCAGTTTCTTAGGCGGGTACAGGGGGTGCGTCATGAACATGGTGTCCGCCGACTGGGCGAACCGAAGCCGGGACAAATCGGCGGGGTAGTAGGGGGTCTCAATCTCCGCCACCAGGCCCTCGGGGTCCGTCACCACGCCGCCGCCCTTCATAATCCGCATTTTTGCAAAGTGGGGGTCCGTGTCGTCCGGGTCGGGGTCGAAGAACGCCAGGACGTAGGTCTGCGACACCGAATAGGTAAAGGGGAAGAGCAACCCGGGGCCGGGAAGCTCGTCGACCATCAGGGTTCCCGGGCGGTTGGACACCCCGCCATGGGCATGAACCACGGCGTTTACGATACGTTTGCACCCGGAACCATATTTCTGCAGGTCGGTCCGGGAATAGACCGCCGGGGAAATAGCGCCGGTCGTAAAGTTGTTCTGGTGTTTCCTAACGGTAGCCACTGAACCTGGCCTCCAAATAGGGGTTGTCGGACAGTCCCTCGTTCGACTCTCCGGCGGACAGGGCCGCCGCCTGGTTGACCTTGGTGCTGTAGATGTTGGAGTAGTTCGCCATCAGTTCCACCGAACCCTTGACGGGCATGGCGAGCTCAGACGCCAACTTATAGGTCAACGCCTCGATAAACTTGTCGTCGAACTCCGAGGTATCGGTGACATCGGCGATGTACTCCAGGGTCACTGCCTCCTCATTCGATAACAGTTTGCGCCCCCGGACGAGGTGGTGAGGGGAGGCCCCCCCGAGGATTGCCACCGCACGGAGACAATCCACGGGGAGAGAAAAAGCAAAGAGGAAATCGCCCGGAGTCTCGTCGAGCTTCGCCAATCGTGCCGTCCGGAGGGAAAAGTTCCAGTTGTAGTCCCGGAGAGTCGAGCGACGCGCCGGGTCATAGAACACCTTTGCCATGTTGGCGGGCACGGTTCCCTCGTCGAGACTCTGGATAGGGCTTTCGCCGATACGGGAAAGCGCTATGTTTATGATTTCCACTTTGCTAATCATTTAGCGCCCGCCTTCCTGCCCTTGCCGGGCTTGGCCTTGGCTTCGGTATCGAACTTCTCCAGGGGGTCCTGGACAGGCTCGGCCTTGGCTTCGGTATCGAACTTCTCCAGGGGGTCCTGGACAGGCTTGGCCCAGCTTGGGGCCGGGCCGTCATACTCGAACTCGTCCCCGGGACGGACAAACCGCGTCCCCACCAACCCTTCGGCCTGGGCAAGATAGCGGGCCATGGCCACCTCCTTACAGGTCCTTGCTGGCAAAGGCGGTGACTTTTCCGGCGGTGGCGTTGGAGCCCCCAACCGTGTACTTCAGGCGAACGTAGCGGGACAGGCCCTGGGGGACGCGAACACAAAAAATGCTCGCGCCCTTGGTCAGGCTGGCCCGGGCAATCGCGGGGCCGGAGAGGACGGTCGTCCAGGTCGAGTCGTCAGCCGAGGTCTCCAGGGAGACCGTCAGGCTCGTGAGGGTGGCAAAGGCCGTGTCCACAACGGCGTGGATGGTCAACTCCTGGCCGATGGCGTCGCCCGCCACGCCGAGGTCAATCTTGTTGGTCGAGGCGGCGGTGGCCGTGACGGCCTGCTTGTTACTGAACACGAGGTCAGCGTCGAGAATCATGTTTCAGTCCTTTCTGTGGTTAGGACACCAGGGTTTCGGTCGCCAGGAGGGTTTCCTGCTCGCGGATGGGGATACCCCGGAAGTGCAGAACCGGGCGTCCGGAAATGTCCGCGTAGCTCAGGAGCAGGTTGGACTTGCTCTGGCACTGGAGGTCGAGGAGCGTGATAAGCTCCTTCCGCATGTAGATGGCGGTGCGGCTCTGGGACGATTTCTTCGGCAGCTTGTAGACCGCCTTGGTCAGGGTCGTAAGGATGTCGACCGCGCCGGAGGCGTTGGCCACGGCATCGGACAGGTCGACGTTGGCGATACGGACGGCGGAACGCCAGTCGCGGACCACCAGGCCGGCGTCCCAGCCGTAGTGGGTGCGGTGCGCCTGGAACTGATTGCCCGAGGCGTCCTTCACCGTGTGAACGCCGAGGTACTGCTCGGACAGACCGGCCTTCGAGCCCTGCGGATACAGGCCGTGAACGCTGTCGGGACCCCACTGGATGACCCAGATGGAGGTGTTGTCCGAGCCTTCGCCGCCGCCGTCAATGACGTTGGTCTCGGAACCCGAGGGGAGGCCCGTGTAGTAGTTGCAGAGGCCCACGGGTTCCGCCGGGAGGCTCGGGTCGCCGTAGAAGAACACCCGGGCGATTTCCTGGCCGAAGCCCTCGATGAAGGCGACGTTCTCGCTGGCGAGATAGTCCGCCGCGCCCTGCTGGCCGCCGTTGCGACGGGCCAGGTCGACCTGCTTTGCGTCAATCTCGGAGTAGATTTCAAGCATCCCGCAATGGGCCTTGATTTGCTTGGTCGTGCTCTTGCCGAGCGGGACGCCGGCGTTCAGCATACGCCAGGTCGGGGTCGGGATGCCGGTGCGGATGGTCGTGATGTGGGTCACGCCGGAGTTGCACTCAATCCACGGAATGTCGTCCAGAATGGGGTTGGACTTGTTGAGAATCTCGACAATGTTCGAGATACTGGGGTCGCCGCTCCGGCGGGCGACATCCATAAGGGTCGGGTAGTTGGCTGGCATCTAAGATTTCTCCTTTGGTTATGCCACAGGGAAGCGTTGCAGGTTGAGGTCCTGGCCCGGCGCGGGGGAACCGTCGCCCCGAGGGGGCGAGTCCTCGCCCACCAGGGCGCCGATTTTCGAGAACACCTTGAAGAACGCCGGATGGTCGCTCAACCAGGAGTCGGTGAACAGGGCTTTCTCGTCGGGGTCCGTGACCACGGCCCGGAGGCCCTTCAGGGCCAGGGCACGTTCGGTCGCGTAGTTCTCGCGCTGGCGGACTTCCGCCCGCCACGCCTTACGGCGCTCCACCAGGGCGGCCTGGTCGGCAGCCTGCTGGTCCATGACCTTGTTCGTGAAGTAATCGACCAGTTTCTGGGCGTTCGCCTGGGACAGGTTCATGCCCTTGAACATGGCAAAAACAGAGTCCTTCTCCTCGCCCGCAAGCTCGAACCCTTCGGGCAAACTGAAGTCCTCGTAGCGCTCTGGGGCTCCCGCCTCCTCGGCGTCTCCCCCCTCCCCGTCGTCCGGGGTCAGGAGCGGGGCGTCGCCCTCAAGCTCCCCGGCCTCCGGGTTCAACAACGGGGCGTTGTCACCTCCCGTCGATGTGGCATCCTGAACCGCCTCCGGGTTCGCTGGCGGGTTCGCGGGTGCCGAGGTTGTGGCGGTCCGGTCCGTTCCCTGTCCGCCCGCCGCGCCGGTGTCATCCGGGGCCGGGGCAGGTGTGGCCGTGGTAGTCGTCATCGCTTCAATCTCCTTCTGGCTTAGTTTGGGCGTTCAGCTTCATCAACTCGTTGTATTCCTGCTCCGCCTGGAACACCCGCTCCGGGGAAATCGCCTTGGCGTCGGCCAGAAGCCGCTTGCCAATCTCCTGCTTGGCGTTGAGGCAGTAGACCGAGGCGTTCATGGGGAACTCCTCGACAAAAACCTTGCAGTCCTCGACAATCAGCCGCCAGAGCAGGACCCGGGTGGCCGGGTTGGAGAGCATGACCTCGAGGGCGTTCCGATAGTGCTGTTGCGAGGGGGTCTCCGTCATAGCACCAACCCTCCTGCAACGTCCCCGGTCAGGAGACGCTTCATGTTGGCCGGGTCGACATCATTCAGGAGCTTGGCCGAAGTCGCCAGGGACTCCCCGGTGGCCGCGCCCTGCGCCGCCGCCGCCGCCTGGTTCTCGGCATCGACCGCCTTCCGGTACTCGTCGTCCGAGGTGAAGATACCCGCCCGGACACCAATCATGTTGTTATATTCCTTGTAGGCTTTCAGCGGGTTCAGGGCGTGGCGCACCTCCGGATAGACCGCCACCATGTTCCCGAGGAACTGGACCGATTGCTCAATGCGGCTCACGCCGACCGCCTTCTGGGCCTGGGAGAGAATGGAAACATACTCAATCTGGGTCTCGCCAAGGTCGATGTCCGCCGGCGGGGGCGGTATCAGTCCGGCCTCGTTCGCCAGGGCGAAGGTCCGGGCAATCAGGGGGTCCAGAAGCTCGTAGTGGATACGCTCCAGAACCGGCCCCAGCATCAGGAGCTTCTCCTCGTGCCGCTCCGCCACCTCCCGGGCCGTCATCTGCGGGTTGTCCTGGGTCAAAAGGGCCAGAAACAGGCTATTGTACAGACCGTCCCGGATACCCTCAATCACCCGGTCGATTTTCATTTGAAGCTGCTGCATGTTGACCTGCGCGGTCATCAGGGGCGCGACGGCGTGCTCGTTCATGCTGGACACCACGTTCAAGCCCCCGGGCTGCATGTTCAGGCCCCGCCGCTCCAGTTCGGGCGGAATCCGCATGGGCGGGGTGACGCCCTTGGCCAGGCCCTTCAGGCCGTCGGCCTCCATCCTCTGCACCATGCGGATGTCCCCCAGGATGTCCTCGGTGGGGGGCGCTCCGTACACGTCCACATCCACCACATCCCACCGGGGGGTCATCACCGGCCACGAGTCATACCCGGAGACCCGGAGAAACGTGTCGCCGTCATGGCCGCTGGACAGAAAATGGACGCTGGCAATCGGCTTGCCGCCCGGGGCGGCCACGCCATACTGCTCCGGATGCCGCAGAACGGCGTTGACAGTCTCGAACCGGGTCTCGTGCCGGTCGCTGTCCAAAGCCCCGAGAACCGCCGACGGCAACGCCGCGCGGCCGTAGTTCAAGAGAAGCTGGTGCGCGGTGAGATACTCGGCGTAGTAGAAGGCGTCGACCTCGAACCAGTGGTCGGCGGACAGGTAGTAGGAGCCGGTGGTGTACGGCCGGCAGAACATCACCTTGTCAGGGTGGGACAGAACCGAAAGGGCGCCCGTCCCGAACCCCGCCATCTCGTAGTAGGTGTGGAGCAGGGCCGAATAGACGTTGCTCCGCCGGTACACCCCCTCCAGGACATCCTGCACCCGGTCATACCAGACCCGGACGGGCCGATAGCGGGAGACCTCGGGGTCGGGGTGGGTCAAGAGGAACCATTGCCGGGCCTTCGAGGTCAGGCCCGACTGCATACCCGAGGCAAGAATCGAAAGCGCCCGGGAGGCGGCGGCGTTGAGGCGGCGGTCGACGACCGGAGCGCCCCGGTTGACCTCGGAGGAACTGGACGAAAACAGGAAACGACCGCGCCGGGGGACGACATATTCCTTCACGTCCCGCCAGAACGGCTCCCAAGACCTCCGCTCCTGCCGAAGCTGGGCGAAGTGCTTTCTCACTTTTCCGAGGCTTGTGTCCGCCATTTACACCCCTCCCAGGGTCCGTTTCTTCGTCGAGACGTTGTCGTCCCCGAGGGTCCCCTTGGTAACGTTCGTCGCCGAAACGCCGAAACGCCGGGAAGCCGCCGCCTTGGCTTCATTACGGGACCGGGCCGCTTCCGCGTCGGTGTATTTCACGGGTTCCGGCTCCGGCGGAATCGGGGCCGGTTTTCCAACTTTCGGGGAACTTCCCATAATCGCCTCCTTAAATCGTAAAACTGTCGTTTGCGAACAACGCCCTGCCGGAACCGGCATAGGCCCCTTCGGCGCCAGACGCCACCGGATAGGAAAAGGTCAGCGCCAGGGCGTCAGCCGTGTCGGGACTGCGCCCCAGTCGCGCCCGGACAAACTTCTTGTCCTCCAGCTTCAGCCGGCCGCGCTCAATCTCGAACCGGACATTGGTCAAATCCTTGCAAAGCTGCTCGTCGTTCGGCAGAACCCCGGTCGAGACCCACTTCGCCATCAGGGACCATATCTCCGCCCGCTTGTTGGCGTAGTGCTCGGAGTCGTTCGCCTTGCTGCTGAAATTGATTTCGTAGACGCTGATTTCATCCCCGACCATGTTCCGCAGGTTGTCCACCACCCCGAGGCCGTAGCCGCCGGTGCAGTCGACAAAAACCGCATCAACCCGCTTGTCCCGGTGCTCCAGGACTATCTGGTTGGCCAGGTACAGGCTGTCCACATCCCCATACAGCTTCTTCGGGAACACCACCCGCCCCTGCCGGCGGACCATGGCGGTCTTGTCCACCCCGTGAGAGGAGGTGTCGACCCCGATAACGCTGGCGCTCGCCCGGTATTCCTCCTCCGGCAGGACCCGTTTCATGGCCTCCCGGACAACCGCCAGGGAAATCAGAAGATTGCCATCGTTGGCCAGCCAGTCCAGGTCCATCTCCTGCCGCCACGCGATAGAGTCCGTGCCGCCCATGCCCGCGGCCATCTTCTCGAGGTTCTCCTCACTCAACCACGGCAGGGCCCCCCGAGTTACGGAAACGGGAATGTACATGCTGCCCCAGTGGGGGTTGTACTTGTCGCTCTCCGGGTTCCCGTAGGAGTAAAAATCGTAAAGCTGGTCCATGCCCTTGACCGTTCCGGTAAGGACCGCCCAGCCGTTGCGGTCGGCCAGACGGGGGACCAGGACCTCCCCCCAAATCCCGGCCTTCATGGAGGCGGCCTCGTCAACAATCATGCCGTCGTCATAGCCGCCGCGGAGGAAATCCGGTTCCTCAAGACCGGAGAACTGGAGAACCGCAGGGGCGGACACCGCGCATTGGAAGGATACCCGGCCATCGGTCCGGGAAACATCAATGCCGCGGACGCCGTTCTTCCGCATCCGGGCCACCATTTTCATCAGCGGCGCCCAGGCAATCTCCTTGGCCTGCTTCAGGGTCGGGGCGATGTACTTGAAATTGGGGGAAGGCAGGGGGCAGGTCAGGCAACCGGTCACCAATTCAGCCAGACAAGCCTCGGTCTTGCCGAAGCGGCGGTGGGCGACGAAGGTCGTGTAGGTCTGGGCGCGGCGGACCTCGTGGAACCGCCGCTGAAAGCTGGTTGGCCGGTATCCAATCAATTCACCCGGAGTGAATGTGGCGGTCTTAACCATCCGTCAGGTCCCCCTTCAGCACCACCTGCACCCCGACGTTCACGGTGTCGCCGGAATTGAGGTACAGGCCTTCCAGTTTCGCCAGTTCCTGCCGGGCCTCGCGCTGGTAGGACAGGGGCAGGGACTCGTCCCGGGAGACCCGGGTCCAGACGGCGGACAGTTCATCCTTGGTGGCCACCGGCGGCGGCAGGTTCGGGGAGACCTCCGCGGCTTTCCGGAGAATACGCAAGACGGCGGGGGAGGTGAGGCACCTCCCGACGGCACCCGGGCTTGAGGCCAGGCCGGCGGACATCGAAACCAGGTCCCCCCTGTGCTCGAACCACGCCCGCAGGAACTCCGCTTGGACTTTGGTAAGACAAGCGGCCTGCCGGGCGGCGTCGACCAGTTCCGGGTCGGGGAGGTCGGCGAACGGGTCGTCGTCCAGGTACACGGCGTGTAGGCTCAAAAAGTCCGCTTCCGCTCGTGTCAAGACTACCTCCCCCCCGGTGGCCGCGCCGCTTTGGGGGGTGCCCCCCTGTTTTTCCAAATCTGGCATCCCTTCCTCCCGTCGGCCTGCCGGCCTGCCGGCCTGCCGGCCTGCCGGCCTGCCGGCCTGTCGGCCTGCCGGCCTGCCGGCCTGGTGTCCTGCCGGCCTGGTGGTCCTGGTGGTCCTGGTGGTCCTGGTGGTCCTGACGGCCCGCCGGTTATTGCACAAGATTTACACAAAAACCGCTGGAGCCTGCTCCGCCTTGCCTGAAAGCTACTGGCATATATCCAGTAGGTTCATTATTGCCTTGCCCATACTATAGCATAGTTAAGGCACCTTAACAAATAAAACGGACACATTCGGACCGCATTAGATAGGAAAAATAATCAATTTTTCCCTAAAAACTAAACTTTTTCAATTTGACTTTTACCACGAACAAGCTATAGTATATAGAGAATAAGGTAAACGGCCTAAAAATAGGCCAAAAACAACAACAACAAAAAAGGGAGACAGAAAAATGAAAGTCTACGAAGCATTAGCGCAAGCATCGGAAAGAAGGGACGACGAAGAATGGGCCGACATCATGATGGAGAAAATAGATAACATCATGAAGGGAGCCCCTTCAGGAGCGGGGATTGATTCGGGAACACAGTTCATTCCCGAAAAAAGCAGCAGGGAAAAACTTGTCTTTGCTGCATCATTCCACCACATGAACGAAAACGGATATTACTGCGGCTGGACAGAGCACCAAGTGATTGTAACGCAGGATTTGATTGGCCTTAATGTGCGAGTGACCGGGAAAAACCGGGACGACATAAAAGAATATTTGACAGAAGTGTATCATTATTGGCTGACAAAAGAAGTAGATTGGACTACCGGCGATTACATAGACTAATTAACCAAACTCCGCCGGTTCGGGCTATCACCCGGACCGGCCAAAAACAAAAAAAAGAAAAAAGGAGACTGCAATGAACATCAGGCTTAATCGCAACCATTTTCGCGCGGATGAAATCTCCATCCCTGAGGGAGAGCCTTTCGACGAGTTCCAAAGCCACGCCGACGGAACCCGTCGGATTTGGCCGAAAGGCCGATTCATCATCAAGGACAGCCTTGAAGAAACCGTCCGCGGAGGCGGGGCCGTGTGGACGGTCTCGGTCCCCGCGGGGATGTACGAAATGGTATCCAGGGGGAGTATGTACTCCCACGCCATCATCAGGCGGTTGGGCGACATCGCCTAACCGCCTGATAAGGTCTAGTAGTAATCACCTTGATTACTACCAGACCTTTTTTTGTAACTCGCAAAAAAACGGAGCTAAAAAAAGGAGCCAAAAACATGAGCGCCGACATCACCGCAATCTATCGCCCCGTTAATCCGGTCTGGCCGGCCACCCTCCGTGTCCGCCTTGTCTGTGTCTCGTTGGACCAATCCGAGCCGTCACGCTATATGTGGACGGCGGACGGCGCCGGCAACGACAACATAGACGCTGCCATAAACGCCGCAGCCATGGCGCCGCGGCAAGCATACTCCACCCGCCGCGGCGCCATCGCCGCCGCCAAGCGGCGCGGCTGGAGTGTGCGGAAAACAAATAACTGATATATATATAAGCCGGTCCGGGCTGTTATCCGGACCGGCAAAAAAACCAAAAAAACCAAAAACGGAGAAAAGAAAATGGAGAAAATTAGTACTATTGATTTAGTGACCTGGGAGCTTGAAAGCTATTTGGACGGGATTTTAACATGTTGCGACTTTGATAATGACAGCATAGAACAGTATGTAACAGGCGAGGCCCTGGAATTGCTTAAAAGACTGCCGGAATGTGAACGGGCCTATGCAATCGGCAGTGCACTGGCCGCTCCCGACTATGATTGCATTAACTGTTTTCCATACCCACGGGGTGATAACGAGTTTTTCCTGCCTCCCACGGAGTTTGAAATCGACATAACCGACATGAAGTTAGAGTCACCAGAGGACTTCTATATCCAGAAAACGGGCGATTGCAAGTTAGCGTACTATGCCATGGAGTATGGGGCGTTTATCGCCCTGGACCTGGATAAATTAGCGGACTATGTATCCAACTACCTTGCGGACCAGGCCGCGGGGGAAAACGAATAACCATATACAGGCCGGTCCGGGCTATTATCCGGGCCGGCCAAAAAACCAAAAAGCATGGGAGAAAAGAAAATGGAAGCGCTTGCAAACATAGTCGCCGGCATAACAGCCGGGGGAATGATATTGACCGCGATAACGCTGTTGTCCGGGTCGATAGTCGGGGTTTCGTGCTGGATTTTCAGCCTGAAAATGTAACCAAAAAAAACGGGAGAAAAAAGACATGAGAGAGTTATTTCATAGATATTTTCATGAGCCGGAAAAACGGGGCCGGTATGAAAGAGTAAACTACTCTTTCAACGGCGGTTTTTTCTACAGCTACTATACGGCTATTGGCATAAAGGTAACAGGGCGCGACAGAAAGCCGGTCCTGCTAATTGCCGATAGCCCTATGTCCCATACTACAGGCAGGCATATAGGGTATCTGGGAATGGCGTGTCCATACGGGGCGGGGCGGGTTATCGAGGTCCCGCTGACATACGGGGACCACCTGCCGACAATCGAGGACATCACTGCCCGTTTTTCGTCGTTTTTCCTGGAGTACGACGGCGCACGATTGAGCCGGGCCGAAAACCGCCGGAATGTCCGAAATAAGGCCGCCGCCGCCCGCCAATTCTCGGCCCTGGTGCGCAAGTTACCAAAAAAAGTAATACGCGCCCTGGACGCCCTGGACCACGCCGCCGCCGCCATTGAAGAAAAGAGGTCCGCTGCCAGAATGGAACGGCAGAAAGAGTTATTCGAGGATTTTATCAAAGAACACTATAAGAGGGATAGCCCGCTGTTCGCGTATGCGGGGATAGAGGCATAACCAAGTCAGGCCGGCCCGGGCGTTTACCCGGACCGGCCAAAAAACCAAAAAAACCAAAAAATGGGAGAAAAGCCATGATTGAGACAATCGAAAAAAATGGATACTTGCTTAGTATTGATTATGACCAGGATGCGGAAAATCCCCGGATAGCCTTTGATAACCTGGGGACGTTATACATCCCCCGCCCGCCCCGGCATTGCGCTATGTCAGACGACAGAGCGTCGGCCGGCGAAGCCACCGCCGCCCCTGTAGTCCTGCCCATATACGTTAGGGACCATTCCGGCATTGCCATATCGGAGCGGCCGTTTGGCTGCCCCTGGGACTCCTGGCGGGCTGGCTGCATTTATGTAACAGAAAAAAAACTACTGGCCGAGTATGGCCAGAACACTACAGAGACACGGGAAATAGCCAAAAAACGCCTGCGGGGCGAGTTACGGGAATATGCGGCGTACGTATCGGGGGAGGTGTATGGATACGCCATCACCCGAGAAAGTGACGGGGAGGAATTGGATAGTTGCGAGGGCTATTATGGGGAGGACGGGATTAAATACATTAAAGAGTTATTCGAGGATTTTATCAAAGAGCAATATAAGAGGGATAACCCGCTGTTTGCGTATGCGGGGATAGACGCATAACCAAGCGCCGCCGGTCCGGGCGTTTACCCGGACCGGCCAAAAACAACAAAAAATAGGGGGCCAAAAAGATGAAACACTATCTTGACAAAAAGAACTTTTTCCGCGTCTATGACGCCGGGGAAAAATCCGGACTGGACAGATACACCGCCGTATTTTACGGCCCGGACTGGGCCTTTAAGGTCAAAAATGACACCCGGGTATGGCACTATATGCTTTTCATGTCCCCGGGGGGCAGGGCAGTAAGTCAATGGGCCAGCTGCCCGCTGGCCGCGGTCCGCCTGGGCCGCCCGGTCCCCCTGGCCGCCCTGGACGAAGACACCATACAACATATCGTATGGCGGGCCTCCCGGGCCTGAAGAATGAATAAAACCGCAAAAATAGAAAGTGAAAGAAAATGATTAAAACAAGAATTAAGTTTCCCCTGGACCTGGCCGCCCGGGAGGATTTCGCCGCTGAAAACAAGCATATAACGGTCCGCTGGGGGACGTCCCGGGGCCGGGAAACATACGGTTACACAACATGCACGTTGACCGTCGAGGGCCGGGGCCGCCGGGCGTCATGCTCCGGGGGCGGATATAGCCTTATCGGGGCCTGCCTGGGGGGATGGCTGCAAAGAGACTTTGCGGAACAGCTCCAGGCCCTGGACCTGGGCCGCCTTACAAAGGCTGGTATCAGCCTTTATGGCTTGTCTTTCTGGGACCCGGTCCGCCGCCGGGACCTGACCAAATGGAGAGAGGGGGCGACCCTGTATGTACATGGCTCCTGCGGCGAGCAACCAATGGAAAGCATTCTGCGGGCGCTGGGATATGACTTAATCCCATGCGGCCCAACTATAAGAGACATACGGCGTTACTACCTGGAAGCCCGAAAAGAAAAATATATAAGTCGGGGATACTGAATGAAATACGCCATAAAAAAGACGATATACCCGGACGGCACAGCAACCTGGACCGACCCGGCCCCTGCGCACCCCGCCGCGCGCCCCTACAGGCGCCGCCGCCGGGGCCTAAT